>Ga0209800_10000717_pt1 | contig 44372 bp, 44 predicted proteins | sample Higcelweek8metaG_FD_187174 | JGI IMG/M metagenome (GOLD analysis project Ga0209800, IMG submission 187174) | Freshwater pond sediment microbial communities from the University of Edinburgh, under environmental carbon perturbations - High... | ecosystem: Environmental > Aquatic > Freshwater >...
GCTCTCTGCGGTAAAAAACGTTTGATCCTTTGACAGCATTAGAAACAGGGGATCGGGAGATTTAACCGCAGAGGACGCGGAGAAGCGCAGAGGTTTTGGGAATGTGGATAGGGGCTGTTGAAGATTGCAATATTTGAAATCGGACATAACCGGTGAATAGGAAAGAATTGCGATACACTCCGGAAGAATCAGTCAATCAGCATGATATATGCGGACAGGATATAATTATAAATAAGATATTGTGTCAACCCGGGTTTCAGGGCATGACTACTGTCATTTGCGTTATCCTCGTTGATGATGGAAGGCAGTATGATTGAAATACGCGCGCTGAAAGAAGAAGACATCCCCTGTCTATCTGTCTTGCTCGAAGAGTTATCGGATGAAAAGTCTGATATTGAAAAAATGAAACATAATTTCGTAATGATGAATAACGATCCGGCGTATATTCTGCTGGGCGCATTCAGCGGTGATATCCTTGCGGGATCGCTTATGGGAATTGTGTGTCATGATCTTGTCGGCGCATGCAGACCATTTATGGTGATAGAGAATGTGATAGTAGCCGGTAATTACCGCGGAAAGGGTATAGGCCGAAAACTCATAAATGCGATCGAGGAAGCGGGTCGTACGCGTAATTGTTATTATGCCATGTTCGTATCCGGTATGAAGCGTAAAGACGCGCATGCGTTCTATAAATCGGCAGGTTATGCGATGGATATGGTGAAGGGATTCAAGAAATATCTCTGAATTACCGTTATCATTAATGGAATGTTATAAGGTGCTGACACGTCACAGTATATGTGGGACAGGCTGCTAATGGATGGATCAATCGGAGGATGGATGGAACAGATAGATAACAGGGAAACAATGATCTCCAATGCGGTTGAGTGGGCGAATGACAGGATGAATGGAAAGGAGTACATGTTCAAGTGTCTCGCATTTGTTGAGGACGCGTATGAACAGAGCAACAGTATCGAGATGTTCGGCGGATCTTCAGCCGCTGAATCCGCGGCGATGTACGGATGTGTCAGCGGCTCTGAACCTGAGAGAGGGTCATTTGTGTTTTACCGTACGTCAGGACCTTTTGAAGGTGTAATTCATGATTGGGGTCATGTGGGATTGTGCATCGGAGACGGGATAGTCATCCATGCGTGGGATGTCATCCGGACTGATAATTATATTGATATCCAGAAACTGAAGGGCGCGTCGGGATGGATCAGTCCCGAGTACATAGGATGGACTCCTCCGGAGGTTTTCCTCAAAGGATATGTTCAGAAAAAGTATTGATGCCGCGATATATGCAACGAGCTTTATGATGTGATGAGATTTGTCAATAACCATGGTTGCATAATCCGGAATCAGCCGTGGCGATTTTACGGTGTTGCGTAATCTTATCAGACATAAAGCCGGTTAGTTTAATGTTCGCATGTCACGATGTCGCGTTTTTACAATCGGAATAACCGGTATGCGGTACTGTGAGGCATAACTGAATGGAGGTTATGCCGTGAACAATAAAACTATTACTGAGTGCGCGTATTTCGAAGCGATTGACGGGATACGAGATGATGATTTTATCGCGATAATAGATGAACTTGAGAAAAGCTTTCACATGCCGCAGCAGGGATATATTGATACGGAGCTCGTGCGAGGGAAAGAGGAACGGCAGTGGTTAATGATACAACACTGGGAGTCGCTCGATGATGCTAAAAACGCGAGCAGGAATCTTATGCGTGACGCTGCCGCCGACGTGTTTAGAAATTCAATTGTTCCGAAGACGGTACGCATCAGCTACCATGAACGGGTCTCGGTATGGATTAAGGAGTGATATTCGGATAATGATTCGCTCATTCTGAGCATCAATGTCCCGTCGTTCTGGAAATTTTTCTGGCGATTACACTCGCTATGATGATCTGCAGTGCGTGATACATCATAAGCGGCAGGAGAAGGATCCCGGTATATGGGCTGCCGGGGAAAAGAATCTTGACCATGACGCTGCCGTGCACAAGGGATTTTTTTGATCCGCAGAAGAGTACGGTGATCCTGTCGGTGAGGTTGAATCCGAGCAGCTTTCCTGTGAGGGTCATTGAACCCATCGCGAAAAAGAAAAGCGCGATCATCGCCGCACCGAGAAGAATAATCTGTATGGAGGAGAATCCGTCGAATATACGGCTTTCGAAAGATCTGAAAAAAGATGTGTATACAATGAGCAGAATCACAGTTTGATCTGAATACCGCAACGCGTTTTTGTGTTTTTCAGCGAACGCGCCGTATCGGTGATGAAGCAGAATCCCGAGCACTACCGGCAGAATAACCTGAACGGCGAGTTTGATCATCACATCGGTTGTATTAAAGGCTCCCGTGGATGATGAAAGGACAAGTCCTGTCCATAGCGGCGTGATGAATACACCGATGAGACTCGAGATACTCGCGTTGAAAATTGCGGCGGGGATGTTTCCTCCCGCGATTGAAACCATCACAACCGATGATGATACCGTCGACGGCAGCGACGCCAGAAAAAAACTTCCCATCCAGAACATCTCCGCTCCGGTTCCCGCGAAGACAGGCCGGAACAGAAGCATGATGAGAGGAAAGTATACAAATGTAGCGAGCTGTATTACAAGGTGCATTCTCCAGTTGGAAAGACCCTCTCTCAGTTTTTCGGGACTGAGACGCAATCCGTAGAAAAAGAAAATAAGCGATACGCTGAAAGTCGCGACCTGCTCAAGAGATATTCCGCACGTAGTGATTCCGATAGCCGGATTGATATATGCCAGGGCTATCATCGCGATTATTCCGAACATGAACCCGTCGATACCGATACGCCGTAGAAGTGAAAAAAATAGTGGAATAGGATTCATCAAAAACCTCGCACCCGATAGGAGGACAATACGAAAAGGTGATTTTGACGGTCAATGATTAATGGTGATTATGAGTATCAATAGGGTGCACCGTTTCGCGAACTCAAATTTGCGGGGCTTGCGTGCGTAATATGTTTTACCTGCAGCATCCGTACTTAAAATACCCGTCTTTTCTATTGATAGATAGCTATGAGAAAATCATATAACTGTACAAACAATGAATGCAAAGTGAGGGGAATTGTAATCATTGCGATAAAAGTGACAGTGAGAAATTGTTTCGAAATAGGTCTTCATCATTATGATAAAATCAGCACCATCGCGTATGGCAAGGTGCTGCATGATCAGAGATTACTTTTAAATGGTTACAAATTTAGTCACCGGTGATATTTCAACATCCAGTCATAGATGTTTGAATACGGGGACAGCGTCACTCCGCTGTATGAAGTTTCGCATGTATTATTGATCAGCGCAGGTGCGTATGTGTCGGTCGCTGATTTTCCTTCATGTCCGACTCCGGTGTAAAGAGTCAATTTCGGAGTAACGGCAGGGGGCGGAACGGCGGACATGAGATTGTTGTATATGGCTACCAGATTCGCGGGGCCAACCGTGGTATCGGACGCGCCGCACAGCATCCAGATTGGTATCGATTTCCAGACATATGCTTTGTTAGTCGGAGGTACGTAGCAGGACACCGGTAACATAGCCGCGGCTTCACCTCCCGCATATTTAGACATATAATTACCCAATGCAACGCCTCCGCCGGATACAGCGGTCAGATATATACGGGTGGGATCAATTTTGTAATTGGCTTTCGCGAACTGTATAAACGTATCAACATTAACACCTGATCGATCATCATACGATACAAACTGAGGTGCCAGCACGATAAACCGGTGTTGCGAGTCCCAGTTATCCAGGCAGATCTGTCCTGTCAGACCGAAATTTTTGAAAGGTTCCAGCACGGCTTCTGTTTTCCCGTCCCCCAGTTCGCCGTCACCATGCAGATAAATTATGACAGGCCAATTGCATTTGTCTGAGTAATCAGCCGGGACGTATTCGGCATATCCCCTGGATTGCGGAGCACCGGCTGATCCGACAGGCAATAATGTAAGAGTTCCGGGCGTTGCGGCGATGCCGCTGGAGCATACATATGCTGACAGTGCCGGATTGTCTGCCACGTTGTCCACGCACTCCGATCCGGAATCATTTACCGTTGATCCGCCGCACCGTATCCATAAGGAGAGACATGATATAATCCCGATACTGATAATAAATAATGATACTTTGATGCCGCCGTGAATCCGCATTTGTTCCCTCGTGCCCGTTTTTTATATGATGTTATTGATGCAACATGGTCAACTATCGCAGATGTGATTCTTCTGACAATATATATTCAACTAACGTTGTTATACTATTGTAAAATAATAAAAACATACCTGTGCTGAAAAATCGTTCTATTCACTATCGGTACTGATTACCCGTTAAGCTTTGATTAAATCTCTTTGTATATGGTTATTTTGTATCCACACATAATAAATGTACGGTAATCACGTGATTCATCCGTTCAAATTTATTTGACAAGTAAAAGCGCTGATATGTTATACTAAGGGCGATTTTGACGAGGATACTTGTAATCCCGGTTTGCAGGTATATGAAAATACGATAACTGTTTATTTGAATCCTTGATAATGAGTAAGCGGTTATTGAATGTGCGTATAAAATAATCTGTTGCATCAGGACTTTCTCATGCCCGTAACATACCGTAAAGCCGTATCTTCAGATATCCCTGTTCTGACTGAATACAGAATACGTTTTCTTGACGACTCGGGGAATGGGCAATCAGCGAAATCGCCGGTTGATCCTCATTCATTGAGAGAATCCATCACCATGTATCTGACTCATGCGATTCCCGAAGATAATTGCATCGTGATTATCGCCGAGAACGAAGGTTCCCCGGTCGGATTCGGATTTATGGCGATTCATACCATTCCGAGCAATTATTCGAATCCGTCAGGAAAGATCGGACATGTTCTCAACATGTATACGGTTCCATCTTTCAGAAAAAAGGGAATAGCATCAGAAATAATGCGCCGGCTTATCGGAGAGGCTCAATCGCGCGGAATAGGCAGAATTTCACTTAACGCGACAGAAGCGGGGGAACGGCTGTACCGTAAACTCGGTTTCGAGAGCCCCGTACTTCCGGAACTTCAGCTCACAATACATTTATAAAAGAATGAATATGATCGCAACAACTCAACAATTCAATTCAGTCATCAAGAAAATTCAGGGTATTATATTGAAAGAAGAAAAGTTATCCGAAACACGGAGACTTATTCTCGAACTGTATACGGCTACACATCCGGGAAAGAGTACCGGCACGTCCTCTCTGACTATGGAGGATGAGATTTGGAGCGGATGTAAAGACGACGCGTTCAGAATCATTCCCGGCCGTTCAATCTGTTCGGCGGCATGGCATCTCTGGCATACCGCACGGATCGAGGATATTGTTACCAGCTATTTGATCCTCCGCGAGAAGCAGATCTTCATTACAGAGAATTACCGCAAAAAACTCAAAGTTCCTTTTTACGATACCGGTAACGGAATGAACCGCGCGATGATGGAAAAATTCAACGCGACTATTGATCTCAAAGCGCTTCACTCGTATCGCAGTGACATCGCCGCAAGGGGGTTTGCACTGCTTAAAGGGATATCATTAGACACGATCAAGACCAAAGTAAAAGCGGAAGATATCCGTCAGATAGGAGACGAAGGAAATATCGACAACGAATCGATCTGGCTTCTCGATTTCTGGGGGCGTAAACGTATCTCAGGGCTTATCACTCTCCCTCTCACCCGGCATCATCTCATGCATCATAATTCGGCTAAAAAGATATTATTTCGTTAGTGTTTGACCGCACGCGCACTTTTACATACATGACTTTTCAAATCACTTTTGTATAAGCGATGAAATCAGTGTATTTATTTAAGACAGGATCAGAAATGGATTTCGAAAAGAAGATATAACGGATCAATCTATCGGAATGACTGATCATTCTATAATTTAGTCCAAAAAATGATTTGAACTGTAACGGTACTCTGAGTACATTCTCCACTGCATAATACATGCAAAGGAGATTGACCATGGGAAAGAAAATCCCTCGCGATCCCTTCGTCCGTGCGTCGTTCGAAAGGCGGAATAATCTCGGAAAGGGAAAAGCGATCTTGTCGGAAAAGGACAGGCTGAAGCAAAACAGACATGCGAGGAAAGCGGCATTCCTCAAGCAGATTGAAAGGAGCGGTTGTGATGACGGCTCCTTTTTTTATATCTTCTCACCCGTTGCGATGCATTGCAATGCATCGCAATGCATCGCAATTTGACAGAACTCATCGCATAACAAGATACTTCATCGCACAAACTCGGTAATAAGTTCCGAAAGGGGATTCGATAGAATTGATTTTGAGATACGCGAAGATTTGGCGGAGTAATCGGCGCGTGACATCAGAATAATAAGGCGCCGGATATCGGCCGCGTTCCACGAATGAGTGTATGCGGTAAAATCATCAGAGTTTCTGGGATTTATTTTGAGTTCGCCGATGGCTTCGTCATGAAGCTTGCCGGCCGCACGGAGCTGATGGTAGGTTTCGATTCTGTCGGCCTCACGCTGAAGCAGGGCAAGCACGCCGAGTTCGCTTTCCCCTTCACCAATTATCGACGACAACAGTTTCATCACGTCGCGTCTCCGTTTATAGAACGCGTCGACGAATTCAAATACGCTGATCTCACGTTGGTCGGCGATCAGCATCACCACCATCTTCTCGGACACCGCGCCTTCGGAGCCAGAAAGTATTCGTGTCACAGCCTCATCAACTTTATGGAAGTCACGTCCCGTCAGGGTGAGAATGCGAGTCACCGCATAAGGGTCGATCGTCCGCCCCGCGTCGCGGATTCTCTTTGAGATATGGGTTTGCAGTTCGCTTTCAAACATCCGCCAGAATATGACCGGGCGGGTCTTTTCAATAAGCTCGGAGGAGAGGTACTTGGGAGGTGAGTTGTCAGGCGACAGAAAAATAACAAGCGTTGAATCGGGGATCTCTTCTATAATTTGAGTCACAAATGATTGTTCTTTTTTTGAAGCAAGGGACTGAATCCCGTAGATGACCGCCATTTTGCGTTCGGCAAACATTCCCGTCTCAATCACAAACTGTGTCGCAGCGATTATGTCTCCGGATTCGCAGTGGAACTTGCCGGGAGTTTTGTTTTCCGCATCACCGCCCAGAAAGTGTTCGGCAATTTTATTGATATAGCGTTCCTTATCGCCTTCTTCCTCACCGAGAAAAAGATATATTCTGTCGAGCTTCCCTTTTTCAATGTCAGGAGCGACCTGTTTCGAGTTCTGGTAACGATACTTTGTGCCCATTTAGTTCCTTTGAGTAGCGAAGATCATGCCTTTGTTTCATAATCCCGGTAACCTATCCAATCACTTTCTGTAAAAAATCCGGAAAATACGAAATATTTTTCTATCATGCCGCTAAAGTTTTTTCGATTTCCGGCCGATCTTATTATCAGAAATTAACTCCTTTAATGTCCTTAGTTTTCTTGGCAGAAGAAGACTAAAGATCAACTGAACGGGGCTGTCTGAAAGGGCAGCTCGTTTTTTGTCCCCGCAGAATTATATTCGCTGATTATATCTCATATTGGTAATAGTGACAATGGTATCGTTGTATGCGCCGGGGTTTGTTGTGCATGAATTGTCGGGGAATTTTACCGCAGAGGCCGGAGAGAATCGCCGAGGTGGGAATTGTAGACCGGAGCTGTTGGTAATTGAAGAATCTAGGTATAAGTGGATCTGAATAATAATTCTAACCCCGATGAAATTCTTCTTCTGCGTACCTTTGCGTCCTCTGCGGTGAAAAAATTTCTCCGTGATTACATCTTGACATTTAATACCATATAATACTATTTGATATCGTACTAATATGCGGGGGTATTGTATGGATACGCAAACGGCGAAAATTGAAATTCTTGATCTGATGAAACGGTCAGAGGCGGTGTTTCTTTCCACTGTCGGCGCCGACGGATTTCCGCTTACACGAGCGATGATGAACCTGCGCGATCCGAGGAAATTCCCCGGACTCAAAGGATTCATGAACTCTCAGAAAAATATATTTTTCACGACGAATACATCTCTGCCGAAAACGGCGCAGATTGAAGTTAATCCCAAAGTGTGCGCGTACTTCTGCTTTCCGGCTGAATGGCGTGCGGTGGCGGTTCAGGGGGAGATGACAATAGTCACTGACCCCGCGGTCAAAAAAGCTCTTTGGCAGGATGGGTGGACAATGTACTATCCCGGCGGAATCGACGATCCGGAGTACACCGTGCTCATGCTCGCTCCCTCTCATATCAAAGGATACCGCCAGCTCACGCATTACACGCTGGACCCGATTGAACTATGAAGGATCTATCACAGGGAGGATTCCTGGTCGCCAAAATACACCAGCTCGGAGGGCGCGTATTTACACGCATGCTCAAGCGATACGGAATTGAGGATATAAACCCCTCGCAGGGACGCATCCTGTTTGTTTTGTGGAAGGAAGACAGAATTACGATCAGTGAACTCTCAACGCGCACGCAGCTCGAGAAATCGACTCTCACAAGCATGCTTGACCGCCTTGAGGAAAGCGGTTTCATCACCCGTGAGATGTCGAACAATGACCGCCGTAAATTTCTGATCCGACGCACCGACAAGGATCGGGGATTCCAGAAGCAGTACATGTCAGTTTCACGGGAAATGCTTGATCTGTATTACAGAGGTCTTTCAAAAAAAGAAATCGCCGCATTTGAATCAACATGTGAACGCATACTTACCAACCTATCCGGAGAGGAACGCCATGACAACGCCTAACGTAAAATTCAGCGGATTCGATAAGAAAGGAACATCGTTTCTGAAAGGGGTCGCGAAGAACAACAGCAAGACTTGGTTTGAAGAACACCGCAAAGTATATACCGAATTTCTTCTCGCGCCGATGCAGAGTTTTTTCACCGCGCTCGAACCGGCCATGATCAAGATCGATCCGTTGTTCATGGTTGATCCGCGTCCGGGAAAGGGAATCACCCGGCCGCACCGCGACACCCGTTTCTCAAAAGACAAGGCGCCGTATAAAAGTTCCATCTGGCTCACGTACCGGCGTAACATTCAGAACTGGCAGGCGGGCCCCGCGTACTACTTCGAGATCATGCGTGACGGATATCGGTACGGGCTCGGTTTTTTTCTCGCCGAACGTCCCGCGATGGACGCGCTCCGTGAAATCATCGATAACGATCCCGCGCGCATCCGCAAACTCAACACGATCATCAAAAAGCTCGGCTACACCATTGAAGGCGATTCGTACAAGCGTCCGCTCAAGGAACTGTCTGACGATCTCGCGGCATGGTACAACCGTAAAAATTTTTATCTCATCGCTGAACGCACGCATGACGACATCCTTTATTCTCCCGCGATTCTCAAGGAGGTCATTGCGTCATTCAAAGCTCTCGCGCCGATTTACGATCTTCTCAAGGAAATCGCCGACAAGGGAAATGCTCCGGTTGTCGAAAAGAGCATTCCGGTCGTGCGACGTACATTTGACTTCTGACACGTCAGAGGATGCCTCGATTATAATTGATGTGGCGCATAACATCAATTTCCTTACGGAATATGGACTGCCGCGTGATATCTCCCTGTAACGGAGTAAAAAATCACATGAGGGATAATCGGCTTCGTATGTATGGCTGTACCCCGGTACAAACACATTATAAGCCTACGGAGAACGTCTCCGCGTATACGGAGTCAGCTGAAAATCCGTGGGGTGATATGCATGCGTGGAAAAATCGTACCGCGGGTTTATTCCCATTAATAATCTGATGATCGCTATCTACCGTATTTCACCATCTATGTAATATATTTTTGCCGGAGGTGTTCGGAGAGATACTTCGCGGCTCAGATTCAATAACTCGTATCGTGAAATGCCGTGATCAGCGGATTCTGAGTGGATATTAACTGATATGTCGTGGCATCGGTTAATTAATTGACTCATATCGCACTCGCGGCGTTGAGCAGCTGAATCCGATTACGGAGTCAGCCGTGAAGTGCGCGGATAACCCCGGTTTTACTGATGATTCCGGTTTGCGGCGTGCGTGCGGTCTTTGATCCAGTCAATTAATTTCAATCAATGCGGACTGCGGAGTTGCGCGTTACGTGCGAAGCGCCGCGCATATATTCGGGTGTATCGTGTTCTCCGTCGGGATCTATCTCGAATACATGAATCGAGCGGCTGATTCCCTTGATCTTATGCTCAAGGCGTGGCTGACACTCATATGCCGCGCACACTTTCACACGCGTGTCGTATCCGATCAGGATCTTACCCGGAGCACATAGTTTTTCAAGGCGCGACGCGATATTCACCGCTGACCCTATCGCGGTGAAGCTCCGCCGATTGTCCGGCCCTATCGAACCGATTGTCGCGTACCCGGTATTAATTCCCACGCGGAGTCCCAACGGCGCCTCGAATCCTTCATTACGCCATTTTGAAAGCAGTTCCGTCATCCGCTGCTGCATGGTGATCGCCATATCTATACTGCACAGCGCATCGGTGTCGGCGTCATCAGAAAACGCGCCGAACACGATCATGATCCCGTCTCCCATGAACTTATCAACCATACCGCCGCGGCTCTGCGCTATCGTCGCCATGTCCGACAGATATTCGTTGATGATTTTCGCGATCACCTCGGGCTCACAACCTTCAGAGGCGGCGGTAAACCCCTCAAGATCGGTGAAGCAGATCGTAAGAAGTTTTCGCGCTATCGGGGGAACCATGCCGTTGCGGTTTTCGGTGACCGCGCGGACAAACTGCGGAGGCAGATAGCTGGTGATAACCGAGCTGAGCGTCGTCACATCGGTTTGCGCGCGCCGGTTCAGCCGTACGAACATAACCATGAGAACGACGAAGCACCCTATTCCGCATACAATTCCGCCGACAATTGACGCCGCATAACGTTTCTGAATTAATGCTATTCTGATGTCGGCGCGTGTTCCTATCGCAATGACGATCTCTTCGATCAGTGACAGCGCCGCGTTATTCTCGTCATTCATGCCGGAGATGATCTTGTTCACTTCGGCGTCATTCGTTGTGCCGGCTGAGCGTATCGACTCCATGCCGAAGATAAGAGCGACTGATTTCTGGGTGAAATCCTTATGCGCCGCGAGAACCTCTCCGGTTTTGGCTGAAAGAAACTCATCATCCGCGAAAAGAATTTTGAGGTTATAAAGAGAATCCTGTACGCCGGATGAATGGCGCGACAGCTCGTAGAAATAATCCCTGTATTGTCTGGAATGTCCCCTGTCGAGAATCACTTCTTTCCAAACTTCACCCTGTTTCTGAAACTCGAGTTCAATCTCTTTCGCGGTGCGCGCCGCGTTTTCATACACGTGAATTTCACTGTAAAGGGAAAACACCGCCGCAAGCTGTATGATTCCGTTGATAATAAAAACGGCAAGCATCAGCACGAGAATGACTGCGGCTCTGTTGTTCAATCTTGCAAAAATAGTCCGACTCATTATTCCTCCGAATCGGAGTAGCGATACACTGCTATAATAAGTGGCCGATAAGGCTAATGTGAAGAAATTGTTATTTTTACAAATGGCGGAAAAAAACTTCTTTTAATAAAGAAAAGTATCCGTATTTATTGGCTGATCTTCGGCACTCATCCGTATATTCAAATGGGAGGACACTATGGCAAAACTCCTGATACTTTCGGACTCGCACGGCGAGAGCGGGCTTATCTCCTCCGTGGTTACATCTGAGCTTCCGTTCGATGAGCTTATTTTCTGCGGTGACGGACTCGATGATATTCCCCGCGCGAATCTGCCTAAACAGTTTCTGATTACCGCAGTCAGGGGGAATGTTGACAGGGCTCGCGGAATTCAGAATGATGATATTACATTTACTGAGACCAGTACCGCGAAGATCATGGTGACACACGGCGATATGTTCGATGTTAAACGCACCATGATGCTTTTGCGGCGTGAAGCTGAAGCAAAAAACGCGTCGCTCGTCGTGTTCGGGCATACCCATACTCCGTATCTCAATGATTCGGCGGAGCCTGTGCTTCTCAACCCGGGGTCGCTTAAAGCGGGATCGTACGCGACAGTGACGATAGATCACTCCGGAATGAAATTCAATCTTAAAGAAATAGGATGAGGCGGAATTCCCGCGGACAGACCCGGATACGAAGCGCGTTAGCGATTGACCGGAAACCAACGGTTGAAGGGAAAGCGCGGTCATGCGCCCGGTATAATTCATTTTCCGGTACTCGATGTCTTGTATAGATCTGAGTATTATAACAGCGGGAAAGAGTGAGCGCATGGAACGCCCGGAACCGTCTGACTCATTTTTCGGCCGGTATTATTATCTTCCGTTTTTTCTTGTCGGAACTTGGGCGGTATATTGTCAGAACATTGCCGATAAGTCCTACGAATACTGAATCGCTCGCGGCCACAATCCGTTCAGAGACAAATTGTTTCTCGTCCTTGAAGCCGATGAATTTTATTTTAATGAGCTCATGGGAATCAATCACCTTGCGGATTGTTTCGACCAGCGCGGGGGTAAGACCCTGTTTCCCGACCTGCACAACCGGTTTGAGATGATGTGCGAGTCCCCTGAGATACTGTTTCTGCCATCCGGCAAGTTCACCCATTGTTTTCTCCTTTTCTCCCATTCACTTACGGATTCGATATGCGTCAAGCAACAAAACACGCTATCTGTCTTGACAGAATTATCCGTTCCGCATAGAGTATTGCTATATGAAAACTGCATCCTGCCTCATCATGATCGCCTCAGTAGTGCTCGGTTTTTCCTGCGGAGGAAAAAAGAACACCGGAAACATTTGTTTCGAAGCCGAAACATTGAGAGGGAAAACCGTCGAGTTCAGCCATACGGAATACGGTATGGTGTCAATATCCGCGAAAAACATGGAAAAGATGTCAGCAATGGATCAGAACGGCATGCCTGTCTATCCGACAAATGATATTGCGGATACATTTGTTGCCGGCCCCAATGTCGTGATGAAAAACCGTCAAGGGCTCTGCGTCCGGTTTAACGTACCTGAGATCAACAGCAATGACTATCTGATAATCAAGGTTGAAACTCGTCTTCCGAAAGAGATTGTGCTCAACGGCGAAAAGACTTCATCAATCGACGCCAGTTATCGCTACGACTCGCGATACTCGGGTAAGACCGAATATATCTGGTTCCTGTTCGATGACGCGTACAAGGAGCTTATGATACCGGGAACATGGAAGCTTGAACTATTCAGCAATGACAGCCCGGTATATCGGGCTGAATACAGTGTCAAATAACTGTTGTTTCCTTTTAGTGGAATAATGATACTATAGTTTTTTAAGCGCCTATAGTAACGGATAATAGACATACGCGGATTTATATCCCGGCATTTCAGTACAATCGAAGAGTGGGTTAGTGATATGAGCAAAGTACTTGGAGTAATTCTTGCGGGAGGAAAAGGGACAAGACTCGAACCTCTCACCGATTCACGCGCGAAACCGGCCGTCCCTTTCGGAGGGAAATACCGGATCATTGATTTTGTTCTCTCCAACTTCATCAACTCGAAGATATATTCCGTTTTTGTGCTCACCCAGTTTAAAGCGCAGTCCCTTATGGACCATATCCGTGATACATGGACGTTCAGCTCGGGGCTTCTTCCTGACCACTTTATCACGGTTGTACCCGCGCAGATGCGTCTCGGGGAATCATGGTATCAGGGAACGGCTGACGCGGTGTATCAGAATCTGGTATTCATGAAGGAACAGAGTCCGGACATCATCTGCATATTCGGCGGTGATCATATCTACAAGATGGATATTTCCCAGATGGTTGACTACCATGAGGAGAAGAAGGCCGATGCCGTTATCGCGGCGACCGCTGTTCCGATAAAGGAAGCTCATCAATTCGGCGTTGTCGTCATTGACGATGACTGGAGAATCATCGGCTTTGAAGAGAAACCCGCGAATCCGACACCGATTCCCGGAAAGCCCGACCTCGCGCTTGTCTCGATGGGAAACTACACGCTCACCGCGAAAGTCCTTTACGAACAGCTTGATTTGGACGCATTGCAGAAAGGAAGTGATCACGATTTCGGTAAATCGATATTTCCCAGAATATACAACAGTCACCGCATATACGCGTATGATTTTTCACGGAATAAAATTCCGGGGCAGGACGGATCGAATAACTACTGGAAGGATGTAGGGACTCTCGACGCGTATTGGGAAGCGAACATGGACCTTCACCGCGTTATTCCCGATCTCGATTTGTATAACCATCTCTGGCCGATACGATCGGCGCCGACATATCTTCCGTCAGCGAAGTTCGTGCATAACGAGAAAGACCGCGTGGGTAAGGCGATAAACTCGATTGTTGCGGAGGGCAGTATCATAAGCGGCGGAACGGTCATCAATTCGGTTATAGGATGCGGGGTCAGAGTCAACAGTTATGCGGTAGTTGAGGACTCGGTTATCATGGATGATGTGCAGATCGGCCGCAACGCCCGTATCAGACGCGCCATCATTGATAAGCGCAATATAATAGAAGAAGGTGAGACAATCGGCTACGATCTTGAGGATGATCTCAAGAAAGGATATACGGTCACCGATTCGGGGCTTGTCCTGATAGCGAAGAAACCGAAATTCTGATTCGGCAGAGTATTAATTGATTTGATCTGTTTCAGGTATCGCAGTACCATTGCAACAAAGAGGATGGTTTCATGGATCTCCCGAAAAACAAGAACATTCTCATCGTTGAGGACGAGATCATTATCGCGATGGACATTCAGAATACGCTGAAGTCGCTGGGGTATGCGAACATCGCGATTGCTGAAAGCGGAGAAGCGGCGATCGCATCAGTTACCGCGCATCTTCCGGATCTCATTCTGATGGATATCGGACTCAGCGGATCAATTGACGGGATCGAATGCGCGACGAGGATTCAGGCGATTAATCCATCCCTTCCGGTAATGTTTCTGACATCATACTCCAATGTTAAGGTTCGGGAGCGGGCTGAAAAAGTCCCCCATTGCGGCTACCTTCTCAAACCGTTCTCACCTGATTTGCTCGGCGAAGCCGTTATCCGGGTTCTTACCGAAACGACCAGACCGGTATCCGGTTCAGGAGTATAACGCGCTATCTCTCCCTCCGAGATCCTTCCCATTGTGATTATTCCACCCTGCAATCCTTCTTTTTAAATTAAGGTTGACGTGCCGATCAATTTGACTAAAAACTAATTTTTGTATACAAATAAAAAAATGATCGGGCGGATATCTAGTCACGATTAATGCGCCCTCATAAGAGGATCCGATGAAAGCAGTTCTAGGTACCTATTCCGCCCATTTTGCATGGTTTGGTAAACAATTCGGTATTCGGGCAAAAGCCCTTACGTATGTGATCGTTATTCCCCTTGTAGCGGTTGCTCTGATCAACACCCTTGAATTTTCCGAATCTCAAAAGAAGTATTTCATTATAGTTGTCATCGTTGTCGTCGCGCTGTCGCTTTTAATGGCGGCGTTTATTCCGCGCATCATATTGAAACGTTTCAGGAACTATTGTGAGAAGAGGGATAATGGAGAGAATTTTTCCGCCGAAGAATTGACCGTTATCCGGAAAAACTTTGCGATGATACCGCTCAGGCTTGCGCTTGACAGCGCTTCCCGTTGGGCGATTGGAATCACTCTATGTGCGGTCGGATTGAGTATTCTCGGCCGGATCACCATTTCCATGCAGATTACATTCGTTCTTGTCGGATGTTCAACCGCGTTCCTCGGTTTTCTTATCTACTATATAGTCTCATCTCGTCTGCTGCGGACAATCGCTTCTAAAACCGTGTATGAAGACGTAACGACGGAAAATTTTGTTCTCACCAATAAACTCGCGTTGTCTCTATCGGTTATCATCGTTATCATCATTCTTCTTCTCGCGTCATCGTTGACGACAATAATGTATTCACTCACCTACCGATCGACTACACGATCCTACCATAATCAGATGACCAATATCAATTCGGCGTTGATTCAGGTGGTGCATTGCGCGTACTCGAATCTTGAGAAAGAAAGCATGTCGCTTGCCTCTTCTGAATCGGTGATCGCGGCCTGCGAAAAAAACAGCTTCGGTGGTGTGGAGCAATCGATTAAGCGCAAAGCCGGGAATTACAGCTATTTTGAGAGTATTTTCATTACGACCCCCGATTCCAGCGGAACAGTTCTCTTCTCCACAAAAGCGGATGAAACAGGAAAAAATATTTCGGATAATGACGTATTCGCGGAAAGTTTATCTAAATCACTTAAAGGGAATCAATCATTCTCGCGCATCGGGAACGCGCTGAGCGGGGACAATCTCGTGGTATTGCACACGACTCCGATTGTTACTGAAAACAGACTCGTCGGTATAATCTGCATGCAGATCAGGACTGGTGAACTTTTCAATGACACGCTGAAAAAAATATCAATCGGTCATTCGGGATATCCGTTTCTTCTCGATTCAGATTACCGCACGATAGGGCATAAAGATTCTAAAGTAGTGGGGTATGATATCGGAAAAACTTCATGGGGTCAAAAGCTCAAGGAGGCTCCCGATAATGCGCTGATCAGCTATGAGTGGAATAAAGAGTTCAAACTGCAGTGCGCGACGCGTGACCCGAAGTACAATATTATCGCGGGTTCAACCACTCTCGTGTCTGAGGTGGAGAACGAAGCGCTGCTTACATCAAAAATCATAATTATCGTTATAACGTTGAGCGCGATCATGATCGGATTCGCGGTTTATTTCATTGTAGACCGTGATCTGTCTCGGATAAAAATATTGCAGAAGACAATATATCGCCTCGCGAAAGGAGAGATTACCGCGCATCTCGATGTATCGACCGCCGATGAAGTCGGTGCGATATCCGCCGATATCAACACGCTGATCAATCATCTTAAGACAATCGTTATGGAAATCAAAACGCTCGCGACGGAAATTGCTTCATCATCTGACGAAATGTCGGCAACCACTCTCAATTTTTCTGACAATGCGCAGAGTCAGGCCGCTTCGGCGGAGGAAATTACCGCGACAATTGAAGAACTCCTCGCGGGAATGGACAGCATCTCCGTAGGAGCGGGTGATCAGTACACACGGCTCAGCTCTCTATCGGCGGAAGTGGGAAAGCTTTCCACAGTGATTAAAAGCATGGGTGATTCCATCGAGAAGGCGCTGTTGTCCTCGCATGATATTTCAGTGCATGCGAAGGCGGGTGACGAATCAATCCGCGAAATGAACGTGAGCATGGAAAAGATCACATCAAGCTCTCAGGATATGACCGGTATAGTTCAGATTATCAATGACATTTCGACCCAGATCAACCTTCTGTCGCTCAATGCCGCGATTGAAGCGGCGCGCGCCGGGGAATCGGGACGCGGATTCGCCGTGGTCGCCGATGAAATTTCAAAGCTCGCCGACGCGACCGCGCAAAGTATCAAGGATATCGAGCGACTCATAGTCACGAATAATGACGAGATCACGAAGGGAAGTTCCAATGTGGTGCTTTCCATAGAAAAAATGGGGATGATCACGCAATCAATTTCGTCGGTGTCCGGAATCATGAAAGAGATCGGTATCCAGATGAAACAGCAGAACGAAGTGAATAACCGCGTGACCACCGAGACCGAGACTGTGCGGACAAGCGCCGAATCGATCAAGAACGCGACTGAGGAACACAAGGTGGCGATTACCGACATCGTGCGTTCAATCTCGAGCATCAATGAGGCGACACAGGCGAACGCCGGCGGATCGGAGGAAATGGCTTCCAATGCGAAGGATCTCTCGAATCGTGCGGAGAAGCTCAATGCCGCGGTATCGTTCTTCCGCACGTAGTCAGCCGTGGCCGTGCTGTTGACGACTGCGGTCGGCATGAGTTAAACCATGAAGAGACGGTTGCACTGCCGTCTCTTTTTTGGTATTGATATATGCTCCAAAACGGTTTATTCTTCACAGCGGACCATCATCGAAAATTTTCCTTGCTTATTTTTTTCTTCACGCTAAAACATAAAACAAAGAGGTACCAGTATGAATGAATTTCTAAATGCCCATCATACGGCGATTATCACGACCGCGTGTATTCTGTTTTTCTTTTTCATTATCGGAGTGCGCATTATCCGTCCGACAAGCCGGGGTCTTATTGAAAGACTGGGTAAGTACAATCGCTATGCCGAACCAGGGTTCCATTGGATTATGCCTGGCATAGACAAGCTGTATCGCGTCAACATAACGGAACAGATGATCAACGCGGAGCCGCAGGAAATTATCACCAATGACAACCTGAACGCGCGTGTCGACGCACAGGTGTACTTCAGAGTTAAACCTGATGAGGACAGCGTCAAGAAATCGACGTATAACGTTAATAATTTCGAATACCAGATTGTCAATCTCGCGCGTTCTACTCTGCGCAACATCATCGGTACGATGACGCTCAAGTCGGCGAACAGCGAGCGTAACCGCATCAACACGGATCTGCTTACGATTTTGAGCAAGGAGACCGCAAGCTGGGGACTCGACGTGGTGAGAACCGAGCTCAAGGAAATTGATCCGCCGAAAGACGTGCAGGAGACGATGAACAAGGTGGTGAAGGCCGAAAATGAGAAGATCTCCGCGATCGACTTCGCTACCGCGACAGAAACCGCCGCTGACGGACAGAAACGCGCCGAGATCAAAAAAGCGGAGGGAATCAAACAGGCTGAAATTCTCAAAGCCGAGGGAGAGTCTCAGGCGATCAAACTTGTGAATGAGGCGGCGAACATGTATTTCGTGGGAAACGCCCAGCTTCTCAAGCGCCTTCAGGTGGTCGAATCATCGCTTCGCAATAACGCGAAGATTGTTGTACCCGGCAACGCTGAACTCGTGAATGTGATCGGCGAACTCGCGGGAGTTCTTCCGATTCCGAGAGACAAGGATAAAAAGAAAGATTAACGCTGACAGTGAATAATTGAATCATTCGCGCGTCACGATATCACGGTGCGGTTTATACTCAGTGTGATATCGTGATGAACCGGCTCTGTTTTCTCACATCTTGTTGAATATTAAAATCGGCGAAAGCCCCGCATGTTATCTCATCGAATGAAGTGCGTTAACCACGCCGGACGTAAATACCGCCACCCACCATGCGTATGCGGTATATGAGTATCTCAGAAGCGCTTTTGATGTAATCCTATCCGGTGATCCGGCACGTCCGGCTCGATATATTAGTATTCCGTCTGCGATCATCGCACCAAGTGCGGTATATCCCATTATGCCGTGGATTGTCATCGGCGAATTTCCGCTCCCCGCGATCATGAATCCCGTTGCGGTACAATCAAAGATAATCCCCGCAATCAGCGTGATTACGATACCGCGGGTTATACGTGCGGTTCTTCGTAAAGTCAGAATGAACATGGTGTAGTTAATCAACGCGATTATCACCAGCAGTGTTCCGATTTTTAACAGTATGTTCATTGTGCTCACTCCCGGTTTTTAAGCTTCCGGCATTGTAATAACGGTTATAGATGACGACAATCCGCTCTGATGAGTTCGGGCGGAGATAAGAAAATCACCCGGAATCAGAACAATTATTGTAGATCAAGTGCGTATTTATGCTCTGTGTCTATCAAAATAATATTGCGGATATTCGCCCTGTCAATGCTTCATATAACAACTTAAATATTTCTATGGAGAATGATATGGATTACCGGATAGCTGACACTGATGATATCGCCGGTGCCATTAATCTTCAGAGGCAATATCTTTACGCAAATCTGTCGGAAGAAGAGCGCGCAAAGGGATTTGTGACGACTCCGTTTAATGAAGTCCAGCTTCGCGCTATTATTGAAAAAAGAGGACTATTTATAGCGGACGATAACGCCCGAATCGCCGGATATGCTATGGCCGCCGACTGGAATTATTTTTTGCAATGGCCGATCTTCTGTCATATGACAGGATTATTTCCGGATCTGATATTCGGAGACATTACGATAACCGTTGAGAACAGTTTCCAATACGGGCCGGTGTGTATTCACGAGTTATATCGTGGATCGGGAGTGTTTCAGGAGTTATTCAACAAAATGCGTCACGAGATGTCGGCATTGTACTCCGTGGGATTAACATTCATCAATAAAATCAATACGGTTTCTTTCAACGCGCATACCCGCAAGACCGGATTGACCGTTATCGGTGAGTTCCGGTTCAATAATAATGAGTACCATATTCTTGCGTTTGATACCCGGAAAGACCAGCGGTGCATGAACTAGTTTTTGTTATGTCATCCTGAACTGTGGATGAGTTTTAACCTTGTTCTCGATGTCGGCGCGTTCCGTGTCGGAAATATTCTTCGACGTACGTGCCGTGCTTCTGCTCCATCGTGAAAGCCATTCATCGCCGAGAAGAATAATGCCGTGGTCAACCGCATCTGATTTATTGAAGGCGATCGTTGTCTCCGTTTTCGGGCCTGTGCCCGCGCCGTATCCTACAGTAAAACCGGCGGCAAGCATGGCGCTCCGTATCTGAGTCGAAACGGAGTAGGTGATGAGTCTGGTGCGCTTTGAAGCGCATCGTTCGAATATACGGTTGAAAAGTTCGGCGCTCCAGAGCCATTCATTGGCGGAGGCCGAGTACATGTCATAGTAGATACAGTCAGGCGCGGGAGCGTTTTCCAAATGAGTCCGGAAGTCGCCCTCCCGCAATGTCCACTCGCATAATCCGTCGGCGCTCCGCCAGAATCCGCTTTCAAGAAACGCGCGCGACGCGTCATGATCTATATATGGAAAGAGAGAAGGATTGTTCATCGCGAGACGGAAGGAGTCGAGATCATTTTCAAAACTTACAATGTGAACCGGACGGCATGCCTGATTATTCCGCGCGCGTACGGCTTCACATGCGGAGATTGTCGCCATGGCGTTTGTCGCCGCACCGAGTCCTACATCCCAGATAACGAGCGTGTCAGACGTGTCCGTCAGAAGCGCTTTTTCCGGATTGAGCTGATTGACATATAACGTCTGCGACTCGATGAGCGGTTCAGTCACCGAATGCATGATCTCGCCGGAGCGGGTGTCCCGCACGCTGTGAAATCCGCCCTTCTGCTGAATGATTTCGTAGTTTCCTAGATTCATTTACTTTTTCATCATCCCTGAAAGACCCGCGAACGGATTCGATGTCGATGACGACTTCTCCTGCTTCGGAGGAGTCGTCGCGTTCCTGGACGGCTTCGATGCCGGTCTTTTCCTTTCTTCATTATGCGGAGCGGATTGCTTTCTCGGCGCCGCAGCCGCGTCGGGATTTGTTTTCAGCGAAAGAGAGATTCTCTTGCGCGGCACGTCGATCTCAATCACGGTGACAGTCACCTTCTGGTTGACCTTGACCGCGTTATGCGGATCGCTCACGAAATTATCCGAAAGATGGCTGATATGCACAAGCCCGTCCTGATGAACGCCGATGTCGACGAATGCGCCGAACGCCGCGACGTTGGTTATTACGCCGGGAAGTTTCATTCCTGGTTTGAGATCATTTATGGTGTGCACGGTCTCGTCGTAGCTGAACAGCTCAAATTCCTTGCGGGGGTCTCGGCCGGGACGCGCGAGTTCCGCGGCGATGTCTTTAAGCGTGGGAAGTCCCACGTCGCCGGACGCGTATTTTTTGAGATCAATATTCTCGCGGAGTTCATTCCGTTCAATCAGTTCTTTGACGGTGCATGCCGCGTCTTTGGCCATCGCTTCAACGATATGATAACTTTCGGGATGAACCGCGCTTGAGTCGAGCGGATTCTCCGCGCCTCGTATCCGCAGAAATCCCGCGGCCTGTTCAAAACTTTTAGGCCCCATGCCGGGAACTTTGCGAAGCTCGTCACGGGAATGGAACGCTCCCTGTTGAGAGCGGTGAGTTACAATCGCTTGCGCGAGTTTTGATGATAGTCCTGACACATAACTCAGAAGTTCGGCGCTCGCGGTATTCACCTCAACGCCCACCGCGTTTACACAATGCGATACGGTGTCGTCGAGTGATTTTTTGAGATCTTTCTGATCAACATCATGCTGATACTGACCAACGCCGATTGATTTCGGATCGATCTTCACGAGTTCAGCGAGCGGATCCATAAGACGGCGTCCGATAGATACCGCGCCGCGTACGGTGAGATCGAGATCAGGAAATTCTTTGCGGGCGATTTCGGACGCGGAATAAATCGACGCGCCGCTCTCGTTGACCATGGTGACGATGACATCCGGAATGGCGAGACCCTTGCAGAATGAGTGCGCTTCGCGCCCGCCTGTTCCGTTACCTACGGCGATCGCTTCGATCTTGTGCTTCGCGCAGAGTTCACGGATTATCATTGCCGACTCTTCAATCTTCTTGTGCGGCTCCAGAGGATATATTGCCGTGTGCTGCAGGAGATTTCCCTGACGGCTGAGTACAGCTATTTTGCATCCCGTGCGGAGTCCGGGGTCGACGGCGAGTACGGCTTTCTCTCCCATCGGAGACGCCAGGAGAAGCTCGCGGATATTCTGCGCGAACACCTTGATCGCTTCCTCGTCGGCGCGTTTTTTGCAGAGCGCGCGGATTTCGGTTTCAAGCGACGGTCCCATCAACCGTGCGTACGAATCGCGTGCGGCGAGTTCAACCTGTTCAGCCGATTTTCCTTTTTTCGCGAAACGGCGCACGAGAAGCGCCGACGCGGTCTCTTCGTCGGGGAGAAAATGCGCCGAAAGGAATCCTTCTTCATCGCCTCGCAGTACCGCGAGTATGCGGTGCGACGGCGCCTTCACCGCGTTTTCAGACCATTCAAAATAGTCGCGGTATTTCTCAGCCGCGTGATCCTTATCTTTTCCTTTCGCGGGTTTTGATCCCATCTGCGCGTTCGCGGTGAAGTGCTCGCGCATCGCGCCGCGCGCGTCGGCGTTTTCGTTTATCCATTCGGCGATGATGTCGCGCGCGCCCGCAAGTGCGGTTTCAGCATCGGCGACACCTTTTTCGCTGTCAATAAATGATGCCGCGAATTTATCGATATCGAAATCTTCCTGATCAAAGATTTTCCGTGCGAGAGGTTCGAGCCCTTTTTCTTTCGCGACACTTCCGCGTGTTTTGCGTTTGGGACGGTATGGAAGATAGATATCCTCAAGTTTGGAAAGTGTTTCCGCCGCGAGTACCGAGTGCTCGAGTTCCGGCGTGAGTTTATCCTGCTCTTTGAGGGAGGCGAGGATTGTTTCGCGCCGTGCGTCGAGTTCAGCGAGAACTTCGAGTCTGTCGCGGATCGCGATAACCGCGACCTCGTCAAGCGATCCGGTCACTTCTTTACGGTATCGCGCTATAAACGGGACAGTCGATCCTTCGTCGAGGAGTGACGCGACTGCGCGTACCTGTTTTTCTTGTATTGAAAGTTCAGCGCTCACGAGCGCGATGTTCTTGTCTGTGTTCATGGGTTGTCCGCCTGGAGGGAATGTGTCCGGATAAGCCGGGAGGTCAGAGTCGTCACTTTGCCGACGGATGGCAAGAAGAAAAGTCTGCTATATCAACCGGGGTAATGCTGATATTTTTTGGTTGATTTAATACTTGGAATCATATAAGTGAACTGGATATTCGTGTATCTGTCTCGGTTTTTCATCTGTCGTTATGCGTAATTAATTACGGTAAATGCACGAACAGTCTGGATGGATTTTTTCAGGAAGGAGAACAGGATGATAAAAAGTAAAAAATTCTTCATTGTTATCTCTTCGTTAAGTGTAATGTGTCTTGCGTCGTTCTGCGGCGGAAGCTCGGGTAGTAATGATCCCGGTGACGATGAACCCGCAGATGGAACGGTCGCGGGTTACTCGGTAGCGAAAGAATCAGTACTGCGTGCGATTCCGAAAAGTTATATTGATAAGGCGAGAACAACTCTTCATGTGGCGTACCAGCATACATCGCACGGCACACACGTATCGTACGGAGTGTTCGGTCTTCAGGATTATAAAACAGAATATTCTACGCTGTTCGGCGTTACTGACAAAGCCGCTACACCTGACGCGACCAAACTTGATTTTCATGATTACGACGGAAATTCGGGAAATTATCTCGCGAACGGTATCGCAGATCTGAGTCATGGAGTTGATGACTCGTCGTTCGTTGCGGCGACGGAAGCGTATCTCGATAATACCGATAATGCTGATATCAATGTGGTGATGTGGAGCTGGTGCAGTATAAAAGATCACAATATTTCAAATTATCTTACAGGAATGCAGACCCTTATAGATGAGTATAAGGCCGGCGGGACGAAAAACCGCATGGTGCCGGTGACATTCATTTTTATGACGGGTCATGCGGCAGCGTCTGAGTTCGAGGACTTCGATGGAAATAATGACGGTGCGGGTTTGCCTCACGATCAGGCGAAGCTCATTGTGGATTACTGCAACGCGCATAACTATTACTGCATAGACTATTATTCAATCGATACTCATGATATGAGCGACGTGTACCATGAGGACGCCGATGATGATGCGAATGACGCGTCGTCTGGAGCGAATTTCTATTCATCATGGTTGGGTTCTCATGCGCTCGGGACGGGTTGGTACGAAAACAAGATCTCTCCCGGTGGTTCTGTTACTACCCCTGAACATAATAGCCAGCACATAACCGGTAATCGAAAGGCATATGCGTTCTGGTATGTGCTGGCCCGGATTGCGGGATGGGACGGGAACTAGTTTTACGATCTTTTTGTTGACACAAAGGGGAAAGGATAGGATCGGTTAATCCCATCAAGGAGATTTGCCGTGGAAAAGAAAGTTCCTTTCACCAAAGAAACAATTGAGTCGGTTATTGCGAAGTATCCGACTCCATTCCATATATATGACGAGGCTGCCATCATTGAAAACGCGCGCCGTATGAAAGCCGCGTTTTCATGGGCACCCGGGTTCAAGAACTATTATGCCGTCAAGGCCGCTCCGAATCCGCATCTTCTGGCGATCCTTAAAAAAGAAGGACTCGGGGCTGACGCCAGTTCACTTGCGGAATTGATTCTCTCCGAAAAGTCCGGAATCACCGGCGAAGAGATCATGTTCTCCTCGAATGATACTCCCGCTGAGGAATTCATCAAAGCGCGCGAACTGGGCGCGATCATAAACCTCGATGACATCACTCATATCGAATATCTCGAAAAGTGCGTGGGGCTTCCCGAACTTCTCAGCTTCAGGTACAATCCCGGTTCAGCCAAGGGCGGGAATGTCATTATCGGAACTCCGGAAGAAGCGAAATACGGGCTCACCCGTGAGCAGATAATTAAGGCGTACGGCATAGTCAAAGCAAAAGGTGTGAAGCGCTTCGGTCTTCATACGATGGTTGCCTCAAACGAGCTTGATCCGGAGTACTTCATTGAGACGGCGCGCATCCTCTTTGATCTCGCGGTCGAAGTCAAAAAGACGCATGATATCAATATCGAGTTCGTGGATCTCGGCGGCGGTATCGGCATTCCTTACAAGCTGGAACAGAACGCGGTCGATCTCAACCGCGTGTCGAACGGAATAAAAGACCTTTATGAGAAACTCATCACGGCTAACGGTATTGCGCCGATGAAGATATATCTTGAATGCGGACGTGTGGTCACCGGGCCTTACGGATATCTTGTCACCAAAGCGATTCACCATAAGGAAACATACCGCAGTTATATAGGTCTTGACGCGTGCATGGCTAATCTGATGCGTCCCGCACTTTACGGCGCGTATCATCACATAACGGTGATGGGAAAGGAACACGCCCATTGCGATCATATCTATGATGTAACCGGATCACTTTGTGAGAACAACGACAAGTTCGCCATACAGCGGAGTCTCCCTGAGATTGTGCCTGGTGACATCGTCGTGATACACGATGCGGGTGCGCATGGTCACGCGATGGGCTTTAATTATAACGGAAAACTCCGTTCGGCGGAGCTTCTTCTTCGCACTGATGGGTCTGTCAAAATGATCCGCCGGGCCGAAACTATGGATGATCTGTTCGCGACACTTGACTTTTCGGATCTCGGCTGATTCTTAAGGAATGAATTCGCCGGAAAAACACATTCCGGCGGATAGTTTATCCCGCTTTCCCTGCGTGTGCGGTACTCTCGTGTATTGTTGGTGCTGACCGATCATTGTGTATCCTCCCTCCTGTCCCGCAAAAATGAGTTGCGTCCTCGTAATGAGTTTGTACGATAAGCGGTATTAACGGAGCCGGTTATACGGCAGATCGGATGCTGAACATATCGAATGAAGGATTTGCATGGACAAAACGGTTGTTGAGCGGCAGGACAAGTATATTGATCTCCCGTCACGGGTGATTTTATCGAAAGAAGGACTTGATGTCGTGTCGCAGTCCAAGCTTCCGGTACTGAAAATGAAGAATCATACGGGTGCGCTCTGCGAGGGGATTGAGGCGAAGAGCATCAATGCGCAGACTCTGCAGAAAATGGTGATGAACTCGTGTGTGGAGGAAGTGTATGCGGAGCTTCCGGTGTTTCTCCAGTATCGTAACGGGATCATTAGTGTAAACTCACTCCTGGTGTATGCCGTCCTCTATAAAAAACTGACCCCGTCAATTTCTGAAAAATTCTTCTCCTCTCCGGTTGTGAAATCGTTCAACAGAAAAAATCCGAAGAACGCGATTGTCAACATTCAGCAGATAAACAAGAAGGTGATGGACGAGATCATCCAGAAACAGAAAGACCACTACGATATGCTGAAAGGTGAAATCAAAGTGGAAGTTCTCAAGTTGGTTCACGGGAATGCGTCTATTTCTGAAGAGGATCGGACCCTTCAGGCGCGGTCGCTTGATAAATTCATCGCGTGGATTGATCAGCGTATCTGGTATATTTATGATGTCATCTGCAAAACCAGCCTGAAACATGAGATGCTTATTGACCTCGCGGATATGATCGCAAAGTATCTTAACAGGACGCAGGTCGCGACGCACCTTTCAAATCTCGTGATGGAACTGTCGCAGAATGCCGAGCGCGCGCATCTTGAGCGCATTGTGGTGAGAAATAATCTCACCGGTCCCGGTGAAATCGACCGATATCTCCGTGATAAGTCTCACCGTGAGGTCGTCGCGGCGATTGCGGTAAAGACCAAAGAGATGATGGGGATATCATGGAATATGGGAGCCGATCGGAGCTCTCTCGGAACGCAGAACCGGATGAAAATAACCATATCGAATCTCGGCCTCATGGATGAAGTCACACGCGTGCTTGTAAGCCAGAAGATGAAAACAGATGTGGACGGATTGTCCATTGCTGATTTTTATTCGCGGGGAGATCAGAATTCGGAGAAGCTTGGTGCCGGTCTCGGACTTTTGTATAATTCCTATCTTGAAGATTATTGCAGACTGCATGGAATCATGTATCGCTGTAATATCGTACCGGAACCGAAATATGAGAAAACGACTGTGTTTATTGAGATCGCGCTATAAACACGCATCTGTATACAAAAAGATTTATTTCGATTAACGTGTGTATGTGTGATTGTTCCCGATAGCGCGGCAGATATAATAAAGTAGTTCACGATAACAGTGTGTGAAAGAATCAGTTATTCAACGTGCCCATAAAGCAGAAGCATTATACAGATAACAGCAAGACGTTTTGTGGCATGGTTTGAACAAGGCATTTTACGATATGGCTTGTACTATATGCATTAGTCCATTCGTAAAATTCATAGATCCTATTATACACTGTTCTAAATAAACAAAGGGAGGCTACCAATGGGCGTTTCTCATCGTCGTCCACGATTCTGCGCTGACATCACCGAGGATGATTTTCTGCAATCGATGGATACGTATCTGAATGGAGCATATTATCCCAAATATGAATCTCTGATCGCGCGCGCGTCGAGAATTTCCGAGCATGACATCGGTCCGTTCGGCGAACTCGTTTCCGTTGTGCCGTTCTATCTGGCGAGCCGTGTTCCGTCATATATCCCGGAAGGCAGCGAGTCGCGTATTGTGACTGAGCGAGAAGACCGCCGTACTTCGGGTGTGTTCTGTTTTCCACTGAGAGCTGATGCGGGGACAGGCGAGTATCTTCAGCATAACGCGCTGGCGGTTCTTTCGTCAAAGACCCGTGCGGCGTATCTTTCTCCGCTTTTCATCCGCAAACGGAATCTTGTGCTGTTGAAAAACGGCTCGCATACCGTATATGCGTTTGAGGACGGCGAGCAGAAGAAGAGCGCGCGTATGAATGCGGCGCTTCTGCGTGAGACGGCGGTTATCATTCCTCACAAGCCGCTTGAGAAAGCGGAGTCGCCGCAGTATTACAGCTATACCAGAACCGGGGAAATTGTGTTCCACGGCGACAAGGCTGAAAAAGTTCAGCAGAAAGTTTTCTCGGCTCATGATTTCATTCTTTCTGTCCTCGGAAACAAGGATGATCAGACGGATGCGGAAAAATGGATCGAGTCGATTATCGAAATCATGCCTGAGGTGTTCGGGCAGTCGGCGTCATCGCGTAAACTCAAGCTGATACTTGAGGGGACCGTCCTTGAACACGTGGACGAAGCTGAATTCCCGGCTCATCCGTCAGTCAATAAAATGCTGGACTCTGTACGTATCTACGAGAAACTGGTTATAATAGAGAAAATACTGCGCATTAACTTCGGTATAACGCAGTATCTTAAGCTAACTTTCAGGAACTGAATATGATCCCGGTCAAGGTTGTCGTTACAGAAGAAGGGTCGCTCCCTGAATACCAGAGCAAAGGCTCTGCCGGAGCGGATCTGTGCGCCTGCCTTAAGGATGACATTGTCATTCAGCCGGGAAAAGTTGCCCTGGTGCCAACAGGGCTGTATATGGATATACCATCCGGGTATGAAGCTCAGATCCGACCCCGTTCGGGTCTTGCGCTCAAGCACGGGATCACTCTTCTCAACACTCCAGGTACGATTGATTCGGATTACCGCGGAGAGATCAGGGTGATAATGGCTAATTTCGGTGAATCGGCGTTCACCGTAACACACGGGATGCGCATAGCGCAGATGATTTTCGCAAAAGTCTACAAAGGAGATTTTACGGTCGTAGATAATCTTTCTGACACCGATAGGGGTGCGGGAGGGTTCGGCCACACAGGAGTATGAACATTAAACAAAAACACAACTTCCCAAGCAATAGAAGACGGGAACCCCGCAAGGATAAAGAACAGAAGATCAGAGTGATCCCGATAGGCGGTCTTGACGGTATCGGAAAAAATATGACGTTGTTCGAGTATGAGGATAGTATTCTCATCGTTGACTGCGGTATGATGTTTCCCACGTCCGAGATGCCCGGCGTTGACTATATAATCAATGATTATGAATACGTTATACGCAACAAACACAAGGTTAAGGGTATTGTCATAACCCACGGACATGAAGATCATATCGGAGGACTCCCTTTTCTCCTCCAGAAGATCACCGCCCCGATTTACGGAGCACGTCTCACATTGGGACTTATCCGCAGCCGTCTTGAGGAACGTCTTCCTCTCCAGAAACCGGAGTACGTAGAGATCGCTCCGCGCGAGACATTTCAGGCGGGCCCTTTCCGCGTGGAGTTCCTTCGCGTAAACCATTCCATCGTGGACAGTGTCGCACTTGCGATAAAAACTCCCGCGGGCGTGATCATTCACACGGGGGACTTCAAGATCGACTACTCCCCCGCTGACGCTAAGGTAACGGACATTTTCCGCTTTGCGGAGTACGGCGAGCAGGGAGTCCTTCTTCTGCTGTCTGACTCGACGAATGCTGAACGTCCCGGTTACACGGGATCCGAGAATACGATCAACGACGCGCTCGCTGATACATTCTCCTCGGCGAAAGGACGCATTTTCGTCGCGACATTCGCGTCCAATATCAGCCGAATCCAACAGGTGCTCGACGCCGCTCAGAAGTACAACCGCAAGGTTGTCGTGACCGGCAAGACGATGCTGAAAAATATCGAAATCGCCCGTTCGCTCGGGTATCTGACATTCAACGAAACACTTATAATTGAACTCAATGAGGCGAAAGTCATTCAGCACAAGAAGCTTGTGGTGATATGTACCGGTTCGCAGGGTGAGCCGATGTCGGCTCTTTCGCGAATGGCGAACGGTACACATAAGCATTTCATCTGCGGCCCCGGAGACCGTATTATCATAACCGCGTCGGTTATTCCCGGTAATGAAAGAACCGTGAATAATGTGGTAAACCTTCTTCTCAAACTCGGTGCGGACGTACTGTATGAACACGATCGCGATCTTCATGTGTCAGGTCACGCGTCGCAGGAAGAACTCAAGCTGATGCTTACGCTCGTTAAGCCGCGCTTTTTCATGCCGGTACATGGTGAATTCAAACATCTCCGCGCACACGCGAAGCTCGCTGAATCCGTGGGGATTAAGCCCCAGAATATCATGATCGCCCAGAATGGCGATATGATGGATCTGTCATGGTCTGAGTTCCGGAAGAAGGACATGATTCCGCTCAACAATATCTTCATCGACGGAACTCATATGGGTAATCTCGACAGTGACCTCATCAGAGACCGCCAGCAGATGTCCGCCGACGGTGTGGTCTTTGTCGCGGTTGTTCTGGGAGAAGGGATGCTGCTGCGTGAACCGGATGTGGTTATGAAGGGTTTTGCGGAAGATTCGGGTGACAAGATTCACGCGCTTATAGTACGCGAAGTTGATCATCGGATCGCAAAAACGCTTCACGGAGCGAGCAATACAAGAGATCTTGAGATAAATCTTAAAAAGAATATAAAGACGATGCTGTCCCGTACATTGCAGCGTGAGCCTATCGTAGAAGTGAAGGTGCTGGAGGTTTAGGGTGAACGATTTTTTTGCCGCGGTCATTCTCGGAATAGTCGAGGGAATCACGGAATTTCTGCCGGTCTCGTCGACCGGCCATCTCATACTTGTGAATCAGTGGATCGGTTTCGGCGACTCATTTGAGAAAATGTTCGATGTGGTGATACAGATGGGTGCGATTCTCGCGGTCGTGATCTTTTTCTGGAAGCGCCTCTGGCCGTTCGGCAAAAGTACACAGAACGAAAGCCGCACCGTATGGGACACATGGTTCAAGGTCGCGGTCGCAACGATTCCCTTTATCATTCTCGGAGCCGCAGGCGGAAAAAAATTGCAGGAGATTCTTTTCAATCCGATCATCGTCGCGGGTGCCCTTATCTCCTGGGGTATTGTCCTCATAGTAATCGAGAAAGTATCAAAGAAGGAAACGATGCCGACGATCGCGCAGATCGGTTTTTCAACGGCATTTCTGATCGGCCTGATCCAGTGTCTCGCGATGGTACCGGGAACTTCCCGTTCAGCCGCGACAATAATAGGAGCGATGATGCTTGGAGCGAGCCGCGTTGCCGCCGCCGAGTTTTCATTTTTCCTCGCGATACCGACGCTATGCGGCGCGAGTCTGTATTCTCTCTATAAATTCGACGGGGTGATGACGCCCCATCTTGCGGGAGTGCTCGCGGTCGGATTCGCGGTGTCATTTCTCGTCGCGTACGGTGTTATCGCCGCGTTCATGAAGTTCATTCAGCGCAGAAATTTCATTCCGTTCGGATATTATCGTATCGTGCTCGGTGCGCTCGTTCTTCTGTATTTTCTCGTGATCAAATGAGAGGTATCTGATGTCGTTCAAGGAACTTGTTGTAAAACGCGAAAGCGTCCGCCGTTACGCGGATAAAAAAGTCGAGCGGAAAAAGATCGAACAGTGCATCGAGGCCTCGCGCCTCGCGCCGTCTGCGTGCAACTCGCAGCCGTGGCATTTCGTCGTGGTTGATGATCCGTCGCTCGTGGCGAAACTCGCGGATTATGCGGCGAGTCCCGTCGCCAAACTCAACACGTTCGTGAAGTATTCCGCGGCTATAGTCGTCGCGGTCGCAGAACCTCCTAATATGTCATCGCGCATAGGCGGTCTTCTTAAACACAAAAAATACAATATCATGGATACGTCTATCGCGGTTGAACACTTCTGTCTGCAGGCGACGGATCTTGGCCTCGCGACATGTATTCTCGGATGGTTCAGCGCGTTCAGAGTCAAACGTCTTCTTGGTATTCCCCTTATGCGGAATATTCCGCTCATGATAACCATGGGTTATCCGTCTGAGAAGCGGCCTCCACGGAAGAAGGTAAGGAAAACCCGTAATGAGATTATGTCATATAATAAATATTAATGGTGTTGATGTGAACAGTATTATGCGGATCGAAACTGAAAGGCTGTTCATCGACGTTATGGGTCTTGACTGCATTGACGCGGCATACGCCCGGGATTATCAAAAACTGGGTTCTCTCGGATATATTGCGGGAAAAAACTGGCCGTCCGATGAATATCATGAAGCGCTTCTGTTATTCCGTGAAATGGTCGTGAACAGCGGCGCACACGGCTTCGGATCATGGATTATCCTGGATAAAGCAACAATGGAAGTTGTCGGTGCGATAGGTTTTATCGGCGGGCCTGATGAATCGGGAGCTGTCGAGATAGGTTTCGGAATCAATCCTGACAGACGTTGCAGGGGATTCTGCGCCGAATCTATTGAGGCGATAGCAGAGTGGGCTTTTTCGATCCCCGCCGTAACCCGTATAACCGCGCATTGTGATGATGAGAATTCCGCGTCAAAAAAGGTTCTTGAAAAAACGGGATTCATGCTGCAAGGGATGGAAGACGGACTCTGCCTTTGGTGCAGGGTGAAACCCTCTTAATTCTTTCGCAAACTGCTCTAGTTGCATAAAAAACTGAGATTTTATCAGGTATTGTATACATGAATGTGAGATACAAAACGCTGCTCCTTTGGAGCAGCGTTTTTACTGTTACTGTTTTGTTGCTGCCAATCTGAATGACTGAGGAAACTCTTTCCCTTCTGTCATATCTCTCTGATTACCCATTATATCTTTATGCGATTCTTCGAGTCTCGTCATGCGTAATCCGTTGTCCGCGACTGCGTTGACAATCTCCGAAATGCTGTGATTGAACGAATAGAACTTTTTAGACTGGTATACAGTTCCGCCGACGTAGTCCATCCCGTTATTCTCGATAATCGGATCTTTCCTGAAATAGGAATATGCGATTTTCTCCGGATGTGCCGGATCATAATCGTCCTCGCCGGGCATTGCGAACATCCCGAGAAACGGATGCCAGTCCGATACGATAAACGTGCCTCCAGGTTTCAATATTTCAGAGACTGTCCTGAATGCGCGATTCAGGTCCTGCAACCACGGAAGCGAGCCGACGGTGAAAATCACGAGATCGAAATATTCGCGATGTGATGTAATCTCACAGACATCGCTCTGTATAAAGGAACAATTGAAACCCAATTTCTCCGACATCACACGCGCTTCATCAATAAAGGAGTCGGAGATATCGAATCCGATGCATTCCTTCGCGCCGAGAGCGATGAGCGAAAGGAGTTCCCTTCCGTTGTTGCAGCAGAACTGTCCGATCGTTTTACCGTTCAGATCGAATCCTTCGAAGAGTCTCCGGTCAACGTGGAGATTTCCCTTCCTGATGTCATCGACGATATCATAGGATCTATTTTTCTCGTGTACGGACTGCGCTTCGTTCCATGCCAGTCTGTTGGCACGGGTATATTCTTGGTTTGTCATATCTTTATCCTTTGGTTGTAACTGTACCGGACGGAATGACATGTCAGCGTCCACAATTCCTCATCAAACGTATATATCTGATGAGGATGATGAAAGAGTGCCGCGGTGAGATTGATGCGCCATCCCTGTCGCGGCCGGACTTGCGCATTACGTGGGGCGTAAAACAACAGATGCCGTTTTTCCCCGATGATATGTGGATAGCGACTGATAATCGGGATTAAAATACGGATCAGTCAATACATTTTCACCGCACTGGTTATCAATTTCTCCTCTTATCCGCCTACACATAAATCTTGACATATAAAATATCGATGATAATACATGCTAAAAATATAAAATCAATGAACGATTGTCGGGATTACATTTATTTCGTGCAAATATTAAAAATCCAAGGAGTACCAATGAAAAAGTTTAAACTATCAGCATTGCTGATGTATGCGATGATGCTTGTATTGTCTGCCTGCGGAGGCGGTGGCGGCGGAAGTAATGACCCGGGAGCGCCGGGTGATGATCCGAAAGATCCGACTGCGTTTTTGGAGATCAATGGAAATACTTATACCTATACCCTGCCGGGCGGTACGAAATTCAATGGTATGCTGACACCTGATATAGCGACGACCAAGACCTTTCCGATTGGGGAGACTGACGCTAGTTCAGCAAATGTGCCGGCGCAATTCATCATGGGCGAGACCGAGGTGACTTACGAGCTCTGGTATGAGGTCTATAAATGGGCAACGACCGATGCGGGCGGCGGCAAGCGCGCAGACGGCGGTGTTTTGTACACATTTGCCAATGCGGGCCGTGAAGGTAATGACGGCACAGACGGCGCAGTATCTACAGCGGCGAAACAGGAACCGGTAACAACAGTAAACTGGCGGGATACGATCGTATGGTGTAATGCGCTTACCGAGTATTGCAATGCCAATAACGGGTCTGGAACCGTCCTTGAATGTGTGTATACTTATAGCGGATCAATAATTCGTGATTCGAGTGATGCTAACGCGACAGCCTGTGATAACGCTGTGCCAAACTCATCTGCTAAAGGCTTTCGCCTACCCGGCAGTATGGAATGGGAATATGCTGCGCGCTATATTGGTACGTCTGTGCCTTCACATACGAATTATGTGTTGAAAGACGGTGTGTATTACACAAGGGGTAACAGCGCGAGCGGCGCTACCGCGGATTATACTAATTCATCAGCGACCTATGCAGTCGCAGTTTACGACGTGTCAAGTACTACCATGGTAAAAATCAAGGGTGCGAGCGGCGCAAATGCCCTCGGTCTCTACGACATGAGTGGTAATGTGTGGGAATGGTGCTTCGATATATACAGCGGATCGTACCGGGTTTATCGTGGCGGCGCCTATAGCCTCAATGCGAGCAACTTACAGGTGGGCATCGTGAACGACAACTACCCGGATTACGAGCTCTACCGCCTCGGCTTCCGTTTCTGCAGAACTAAGTAATGCCTCGGCTGGCTCAGCGCATCGCCTTTTGGTTTTCATATGGTGAGCTTGTCGAACTATTATTTTCTAACCTTTTTTGAATTTGCCGGGGCATTGGCCCCGGTAAAATATTTTTGGGGCAGATGTCGTAGAACGGATCGAAATTCAATCACCTTCTCAGCGGTGTTGTAATTGCCGAAAAGTTATGTAATGTCTCATTAACGCATCTATCCATTCCCTAACCGTGTATTTGCATGAAGCGATTAGAAGGAATAATCGCTTCATAATTTGAGGCGATTGGCATGGATAATCGTATCACCAATATCTGGTAGTAAAAGCATCCGCCCATATAAAAGAAAAAGGCGCCGCAATGGGCGCCTTTTTCATATCTTTTCTTGTCTAAATTAACTTACGCTTTGTTCGCTGAACCGAGAACTTCGATGTTCTTGTGCTTGTAGAGTTCCTTGAGAGAATCACGAGCGGGTCCGAGGTATTTACGGGGATCGAATTCAGCGGGAGATTTCGCGAATACTTCGCGGATAGCCGCAGTCATCGCGATACGTCCGTCAGAGTCAATGTTGATCTTGCAGACCGCTGATTTAGCCGCGCGGCGAAGCTGTTCTTCCGGAATACCGACAGAATCCTTCATTGCGCCGCCGTACTGGTTTACGATCTTGACCTGGTCAACCGGCACTGATGATGAACCGTGAAGAACGATCGGGAAACCGGGGATGCGTTTTTCGATCTCTTCGAGGATGTCGAAACGGAGAGGAGGAGGAATAAGCACTCCGTCAGCGTTCTTTGTGCACTGCTCAGGTTTGAACTTGTTCGCGCCGTGAGAAGTACCTATTGATATCGCGAGTGAATCAACACCTGTTTTTTTGACGAAATCCTCAACTTCTTCGGGCTGAGTATAGTTTGAATGCTCAGCAACGACGTCATCTTCAACGCCCGCGAGAACGCCGAGTTCGCCTTCAACAGTTACGTCGTATTTGTGAGCGTATTCAACGACCTGTTTGGTCAGTTCAACGTTCTTTTCGTAAGGATGGTGTGAACCGTCGATCATCACGGAAGAGAAACCGCTGTCGATACAGTCTTTGCAGAGTTCAAACGTGTCGCCGTGATCAAGGTGAAGAACGATCGGAATCGCATAACCAAGTTCTTTTGCGTACTCAACTCCGCCCTGCGCCATGTAACGGAGAAGGGTTTTGTTCGCGTATTTACGCGCGCCGGCAGAAACCTGAAGGATCACCGGAGATTTGGTTTCGACGCATGCCATAATGATCGCCTGCATCTGTTCCATGTTGTTGAAGTTATACGCCGGAATCGCATAACCGCCCGCAACCGCTTTCTTGAACATCTCACGGGTGTTAACGAGGCCGAGATCTTTATAATTTACCATTTCGGTACTCCTGAAATAAAAAGTGCGTAATCGGGACAGTTATTGATCCCGTATGCATAAATGCAAGGTTTTTTTAGGACATATAAGTCAATGGATCGGGGAGGAAAAACCGCGTCATGCGGATACGCCTCCCCGATTGTAGCATGTTGAGCGAAAAAAAGAATTATTTTTTAAGCGGATTGAACGCCGGATGCTTGTACCGGGCGAAGAATTTTGTCCATCCGAACGAGGTGACAGTCCGCATTCCCGGTATGAATGAGAGCGCGAAAAGAATACGGTTCAGAAGGAGCACGTCCGCCAGTACGATAAGAACCGCACCCGCGACAAGAATACCCGCCTTGACGTAGTGGATTTCAGGTACGGTGAAAAATTCTAGTTTCAGGACAAGACTATCCGCATGTTCAATGAGGAGAAATACTGCAAAAATGTAGAATGCGACATGCGCTACGAGTGCGAGAATCGATGATTGGATTGCGGTCTTGGGACAGATGTTGATGCACCGGTTACAGTTTTCACAGTTGATTCCCCAATACGGTTTTGAAGACAGCATCCATGGAAAGCGGATATTTTTTGTAGGACAGCTTTTTACGCAGATACCGCAGCGGTTGCATTTGTTGTCGGCCGTGAAAAGATATCCCATGAAGAATCGGCCGCTTTCCAGAAACATCGTACCGATGATGGTTGTCCATAGGGTTTTGAACGGAGATATTCTGAAATTGTAACGGGTTCCTTTCGCGAGTTTCGAGACATAGCTGTTTATTGTTTTCGGCGCGGCTTTGATCATGGCTGTCGAGGTTTTTTCATCGTAGGGTCCTGAGATCTGCGACCAGTTATTCGGGAGCAGTACGTAATCCGAGAGGACAATATCGTATCCGCGACGGGTAAGTATACGCGCAATTTGCTGATTCGTACGCCCGGGCCATCCCGCGGGAACAGCGAGAACCGCGGCTTTTGCCGTTCCATCGCATTTCGGGAGCCGTTTCATGTAGCGGGTTACAATGTGCGGAGCGCTGAATCCGAGTACCGGGAATGCGAAGATCTCAAGATCAGTTTTCTTTGCGGACGGTTTGCCCGTTTTTTCGATATTGACGATTGATACCGCAGAGCCTTTCTTCTTGAGCGCGGCGGCGAGCAGATTGACTGCCGCCAGAGAGTTTCCCGTTCCGGTGAAGTAATGAATGCGGATATTCTTGAACATGAAATCCTCCAAGTAAAAAAATCTAGTAAGCCATGTATTGAGCGAAGCGATGTGTACCGCCGGGTATAAAAATTGTAAACGAATTTATCTACGAGTAATAAGCAAAAACAGCCGCGCGTGATTATTGATCAGGTGAAATCATTATCCGGATTCAATTCGTATGTTTACTGAATTTCACTTCCCTGCATCGGACGGGCGTACGCCTTGCCGGACTGAGCGGATTCGTGATTGTAGGGAGTGTCCACCTTGTACGAATCATACGCTGAGACCGCGAAGTAGTAGAGCACGTTGTTTTTCATTATCGGATACTCAAGCACCATGCCGGAATCAATAGTGCGGTTTTCTTCGATGAGTTCCGCGTCAACGGTCACACTCATCATATTGCCGGGACACTGGTCATTGGTGATAGGGCGTCCGCCAATGCGGCGGAGTATGCCGTCAATCTTGCCCGCGCGCACTCCGTAATAGATTTTGTACCCGTAAAAATCGAAGTCGACGTTCTTCTTCCACGTGAGGATCACTTTCCCGTCTCCGCCGTTCACCGCTTTGACGAACATGGGAACTTCCGGCGCGATATCGAGTTCATAATCCATTTTGATATTCTTCACTTCGGGAGTATGATCGCCTTCGGGAGAAGGGATCAGATGCGCGCGCCACTGTATGAACTTGCCGCGCAGATATCCGTCATCCGTGCGCTGCATATGGATGTTCCGCTGGTTATTGGATATGCGGTACCACTTGAGGCGCGAATCGTCGCGTTCAAAATATACATCAGATGTGCGCATTTCAAACCATACGCCGGTATCTGTCGCGGATTTATTGTCGTCCCACGAAAAGAGCCGGATCATCGTGCCGGTGTAGGGGAATTTCTCGACGCCGCTGGTGATAACACCGCCCTTGTTGATCGGTGTGCGGCCTGACATCGATAGCTCACGGAAGCGGCGTTCAGCGGTATCTGACACCGAGCGAAGATGCTCGTAATGGCGGTATGATATGCGAAATTCATCGAGTTCGCCGTAGAATCCTTTGCCTATAATACTGCGGGGTGAGTCTCCCGCGGGAAAACTCGGCATGAACGTGCCTTCACCGGCGCGTCCAGTATCGGTGATGAACTTCGCCTCTTCCTCCTGCCCGTTGATGAACTGAGCGAGCTTGCCTGAAATGCGGTCGTATGAAAGTGCATAGTGCTGCCATGATCCGATAGTCAGCCGTGCTCCGCGCGCGAGTTTAATATCTATGCGGTGTCCGTCTGACGCCGTAAATATGCCGGTGAGAAATGCGCAGATCCGTCCGTTATGAATTTTAATTTCGATTCCGTTGCGCGCACCTGACGCGTATCCGACGCGTGAGAAAAGAACCGCACCCTCGCGGATGGAGGAGGGTTTGACGCGCATTTCGATGGTGAACGAGCCCATGTCGCCGCGTCCCGAAAGCCAGAGATTTTCCCGAGCCGCGATTTCAATGCGGTCTTCCTGACGGAAGAACTTCGCCGAACTGCCTCCGAACGAATCCCTTGTTTTGTCGAGATTGTATGACGCGTATCTGACGGGATAACGGCGGGTGTCGTCGGAGGAAAGATCCCCTGAGGGGCGGGTGAATGAAAGAGCCATGTCAGTGAGAAAGGGGTCGGTATTCTCCGCGTAGGTGGTGTCCTTGAGGCGGAATACGTCGACTTTCCCTTCTCTCACGGCGACTACGTTGAAAAGAGCCAGCTCTTTCGGCGTAAACACCATTGACCGGCGTATTATCTCCCGAGCTCCGAATGCCGAGCCTCCCAGGAGGACGGTGATTACTGATATTAATAATACATTTCGCATTTTCATTGTATGACTACCCGTATTACATATCGGCACTCTTCGGTAATTCTTTTAGGTGTGATTTTGCCGCAATTCCGGATTCCGTTGCACCCCCCGTTCGCCCTGAGCACGTAATCATCTTCATTTGTGTCAGTCGAATGGGTGAACCAACGGGGATTGTCATCAGAGCAGGAACATGCGTACCCGTTCATCCTTCGACTGCTCGCGTTGCTCGCGCTCAGGACGAACGGCCAAACCCGTCTCATGATGAACGGACAAAGTTGTCGCAAGACGAACAGGAAAAGCTATTCTGGGGATCTTGCTGTTTCCCCGAACTTGCCCCGTTCGCCCTGAGCACGTAATCATCTTCATTTGTATCAGTCGAATGGGTGAACCAACGGGGATTGTCATCAGAGCAGGAACATGCGTACCCGTTCATCCTTCGACTACTCGCTTCGCTCGCGCTCAGGACGAACGGCCAAACCCGTCTCATGATGAACGGGCAAATCCTTCTCGTGACGAACGGATAAGCCCATTCTGAGGGCAAACGGGAAAAGCTATTCTGGGGATCTTGCTGTTTCGAAAAACTTGCCACCGTTCGCCCTGAGCACGTAATCGTCCTCATTTGTATCAGTCGAATGGGTGAACCAACGGGGATTGTCACCAGAGCAGGAACATGCGTACCCGTTCATCCTTCGACTGCTCGCTTCACTCGCGCTCAGGACGAACGGCCAAACCCATCTCACGACAAACGGGCACACCCGTCTCATGATGAACGGATAAACCCATTCTGAGGACAAACGGGAATAGCTATTCTGGGGATCTTGCTGTTTCGAAAAACTTGCCACCGTTCGCCCTGAGCACGTAATCGTCCTCATTTGTATCAGTCGAATGGGTGAACCAACGGGGATTGTCACCAGAGCAGGAACATGCGCATCCGTTCATCCTTCGACTGCTCGCGTTGCTCGCGCTCAGGACGAACGGACTAGTGCCTTTATTATTGACAATCACCCGAACGCACGGAAGAATCACACAATCTTCAGTATAAAGGATGTGATTACTATGGGGGATCCAATGGGAGCAGCGGCATCTGTATTTCTGGGCTTTGCGATAATGGCGGGCGCGTTCATCTTTGTTTCAGTGAAGGTGTACCAGATAAAACCGGAGATTGTGAGCAAAGTTTTTAAGTACGCTCTGATTGGAGCGTTCGCGCTTATATTCAGTATCGCGTCGATAGCTATCGGAATGCGTATTGACAGCCGTCATAATCAGACGTACTCGCGGAGTCTCAAATTCGTAGCTGATATCTGGGGTGGGCAGATCGCCCAGAATCCTCCCGCGTTCTTCTATGACGGATCAATCACCGAGCAATATCTGGATGAAAAGACCAACCAATACAAGACCCGTGTGAAAACAGGACAGATCAATGCGGGATTCCAGGCTCAGAAGCTTGATGTAAATATAAAGAAGAATATCCGGAAAAAAGGTCTTCTATCGTTTCCAGGATACAGTGTGGCTTTCAATGGCACATATATCCTGAACAACGCGACTGGTGTACGGCAGAATCATTCGTTCGTGTTCGCGCTTCCTTCGAATGCGGGGAACATCAGCGGAATATCCGTCAAGTTTGACGGCGCCGAATACAAGGGAGATTCTAATTACGCCGACGGCATAAACTGGCGCGGCGACATGGTTCCCGGAGAAACTCATACTATTACAGTGTCATATAACGCTCAGGGAACAGAGTCTTTTGTATATTCTCTCGCAGATAAAAGCATTGAAGTGAAAAAGCTTGAGGCAACTATCCACACCGATTTCACGGACGTTAATTATCCCGAGAACTCAATGCTTCCGGCGGAAAATGTGTCGGATAACGATCAGAGCAGACTTACCTGGAAGGCTGAAAATGTGGTGACAGGTCAGAATATTTCGCTCAAGTTCGGTATTCCCGGAAACTACGGCGCGGTGATTTCAAAGATGTTTCTGTACGCACCGCTTCCCATACTATTGTTCACCGGGTTTCTGCTGATCGTCTGTGCGGCGAGACAGATCAGACTTCATCCGTTTCACTATCTGTTTATAATCACATCATTCTTCGTGTACTATCTGATAGGCTCGTATCTCGTGTCATATATTCCGATTATCACGGCTATACTCGCCTCGCTCGCCGTGTCAGGAGCGATTCTTCTCTATTACGTGAAGCTGATCGGTAAAGGAAAGGAGATCATCTCCGCAAGCGGTGCGGGTATTCTTGTCTTTCAGTGGTTTTTCTCGGGCGCGTTCTTCTTTCCTGAACACACCGGTTTTCTGATTACAATCGCCAGCGTCATAGCGTTTATCGTGCTGATCAAAGTAACCGCGAAAATCGACTGGGAGAATAAATGGTGAGAAGATTCGTTTTTACCGCTTTCGCCGCCGTGAGTCTTCTGCTGGCGGCGGAGTCATTCTGTAGCGCGGGAGATTCCGCTCCGACGGCGGGGAAAGCTCAACCGCGAATGGTGATCAGCCCCGTATCATGGAATTTCGGAAAAGTCCGGGAAGGTAAAAAAATAAAGCATGCGTTCGCCGTGAAAAACACAGGTGACGCTGATTTGACGATTGAATCGGCGCTGGAAAACTGCGAATGTGTCAGCGCGAGACTCGAGTCGCCGAACATCAAACCGGGAAAGAGTGTGACGCTTTTCGTGTCGGTCGATACGGATGGTGAAAGCGGCGCGTTTACCGGAACGGTAAGTGTGCTGTCGAATGATCCTGTCCGGCCGATGTGTACGATAAGAATTTCCGGGGAAGTTGTCCGGAAATGAGCCGCATAACTATTCTGTGTGCGTGCCTTATCGCATGTATGTTCGGTACTGCACACCTTGCCGCTTCGGATTCCGTTGCGCTGTCCGCACCGCGTTCTTCAGCGCATGTCACGGCTGTATATTTTTACAGTGCGGACTGTTCCCAGTGCAGGCATGTAAGTGAAAAGGTTCTTCCCCGCGTAAAAGAGAAATTCGCCGGACGTTTCAAGATCGAGGCGCGTGAAATTCATTCAATCGAAAATTTCAGGCTTCTTCTCGCGATGGAGAAAAAACACGGCGCAAAAATCGACAAGCGGCCGCCGGTTATTTTTATCGGTGATGATGTTCTTGAGGGGAAAGATTCGATTGCGGTGAACATTGAATCCGCCGTGGAAAAGTATCTCGGCAAGGAAGAACCTCATGTAAATATCGAAACGGATAAATCATCCGACCGTTCCGTTGTTGATGAATTCCGGTCACTTGGAATACTCGCGGTAATTGCCGGAGGATTACTCGATGGAATCAATCCATGCGCATTTGCCACGCTGATTTTCCTCATATCGTATCTCGCATATGCGGGACGAAAGGGGCGCGATCTTATCATGTCGGGAGTGTGTTACACTGCGGGAGTCTTTGCCGCGTACTTCGGAATCGGAATCGGGCTTTTTGAGTTTGTGCGGATATTCCCCGCGTTCGAGACTGCGGGGAAAGTGTTGATGCTCTTTATCGCCGGAGGCGCGCTTGCGCTCGGCGCATTGAGCGTATATGATTGGGTGATGATCAGAAGGGGCAGAGCATCGGAGATGAAGCTTCAGCTTAATGCGTTCTTCAAAAAAAAGATTCATTCATCTATCAGAACCGGAACACGCCGCAGCGGTATCATTGTCTCGAGCGTCATCGCGGGATTTCTGATAGGACTGTTTGAGTTCCCATGTACGGGACAGGTGTATTTCCCCATCATCATTGTCATCCGTGAAATGAGTGATATGCGTATTCAGGGGATTCTCTATCTTCTGTTGTACAACGCGCTGTTTGTTCTTCCTCTCATTGTGGTGTTTATACTTGTATATTCAGGGCTCACATCAGAACAGCTCGCTGGTTTCATGAAGCGGCGGATGGCGCTGGTCAAAATATTGACTGCGGTTTTTTTCTTTCTGATTGCGGTTCTCATGATTCTGTCCGTCTGGCCCCGTTGACCACCCTTGACTATGGATGATGTATTGTACTATTATATGCTGATTGATGAGGCTGTATGACCGGACTTGGATCAATGGTGAATGCGGGAGCGATTATAATCGGCAGTCTTGCGGGATGTCTGGTTAAAAGCGCTTTGCCTGAACGCGTGAAAAGAACGATGATGAACGCGATGGGTCTTTCGGTTTTTTTTATCGGGATCACCGGTGCCGTGCAGGCCTCGCTTACCGCGTCATCAGTGGGATCACTTGACCGTCAGTTCGTTATGCATATGATTCTTTCACTTCTCGTCGGCGGAATAATCGGGGAATGTATCAGGCTTGAGGACAGACTGTCCCGGCTCGGAAATATCGCGCAGCATGTGTTCAAGTCGACTGATTCGCATTTCTCGAAAGGTTTTGTGAGCGCGAGTCTCATTTTCTGTGTCGGCGCGATGGCGATCGTCGGTTCGATGGATGACGGGATATCCGGTGACCGCTCGATCCTTTATGCGAAGGCTGTGCTTGACGGGATTATATCAATGATTCTCGCGAGTACCATGGGAATCGGCGTCGCGTTCTCAGCCATACCTGTTCTCCTGTATCAGGGAGGAATCACATTCGGCGCACTCGCGCTCAAACCGGCTCTCACTCCTCCCGTGATTGCTGAGATGTCTCTCGTCGGAAGTGTTCTTATCTCGGGGATCGGGATCAATATGCTCGGAATAAAAGATCTCCGCATCGGAAATCTCCTCCCGTCGGTATTCATTCCGTTATTGCGCTACGGTGCGCTCGCTCTTTTTGCGGTGCTGAAAGAATTGATATGGAAATAGTTAAGTGTAATATTTATTTGAGATTAGAATATGAATAAAATACAATTCCGATGCATAACACCTTTATTTAACTTTAAGCTTGAAAATGACGATGATATTTTTCAGAATGGAGTGACCCCTTAAAACTGTAAATAAGAATTACACTTTCGTCTTACTTTTATGAGACATCCTGAATGAGATGGGACTCAATCCCCCAAGTGAGGAATGAGGACGATATGAGTTATATAAATCGAT
>Ga0209800_10000718_pt1 | contig 44356 bp, 46 predicted proteins | sample Higcelweek8metaG_FD_187174 | JGI IMG/M metagenome (GOLD analysis project Ga0209800, IMG submission 187174) | Freshwater pond sediment microbial communities from the University of Edinburgh, under environmental carbon perturbations - High... | ecosystem: Environmental > Aquatic > Freshwater >...
GTGGATTCTTGGGGGGTGTAGATGCCGTGTTCGATGTTTTTGATCGTTTCGGCGGACAAGCCTGAGGCTTTGGCGAGTTCGGATCTCGTCCAATTTAGCAACCCTCGCGCTGCTCTTAACTGTGCGGCTGTGATCATCTCAGATTTTTCCCTTATCCCCTGTTCTTTTTCATAACGTTTTTCCGGCTCTATTTTCAAGGCTCACATTACTTTCATGCCCTTGTTTCTCTTTCGAATTCTAGCGCTGGAAAAGCCAGTCATTCGTAAAGATTTCTTAACCGAAACGATTTCGGGTGTTTTATCAGCTGAAAATTGTTTTCGCAACCATTTATTGGTATTTACTTGCCTAAAACGGGTAGGTATAAAGAAAGAGAGCTTAGGCCCATATTTTTGGCTTCTGATGGCTCGGTGCTAAAAAGGATCATCGTTCGTATTTGAGATGGCTCCATTTTTATAGGTTTTTATATGACAAAAGCGGATTTACTTTCTGTTTTGGCTGAACTTAAAGCGCGATGCGCTGAGGGTGACGTTTCGAAAGACTGCAGTTGTTCGACCTGCTCTCAATCCAAAGGGTGGCTTGCGCACGATCATGAGTCTGTGGTGCCGATTTCTTCCGGGCAACGGGCTTCCATTCAAGCGCTTATTGCCTATGTTGCTAATAAAACTGGGCAAAATTCGTTTCGCGTCGAGCGAATGTTTTCTGACCAATTTTGCATTCCCAATGTGAACTGTTTGCCTGATCACGAATATGATCGGGCGCTTTGCTATTTGGCGGGGCAGGTGCCACATCAACAGGAAACGGCGTAGGAATTGCGAAAGGGCAGCAAATAAACGGGACTCCCGCTTTCGCGGAAGTGACGATGGTTTTAGTGACGGGCTGGACGCGAGAGCGGGAGGCCCGTTTTTTTGTGTCATGAGATAAGAGCGGTGGACAGATGATTTGAGTTGGTCTAAATATGGGAAATATCCCATATTTAGGAGGAGCCTTATGAAACATTCTAAAACACCGCCGATTTCTGCGGTTCATTTTAAAAAAACAAACAATATGCCGGATTACGGGACTGCTGAACGGTGGCAGCATTCGGGGCGGATTTTGGAGCTTACGGATCAGGCTGGGTTGTGCGCGGCGCGAGCTTTGGATGGGGATATTTTGGATAGGCTTGTTTTGAAAGGCGTGATTACGGCGCGGCATCGTGATTCGGCGCTGCGGTTTCGCTCTGATTTTCAGGATGCCGGAATGGGCGCTCATTTGGTGAGCAGTTATAATCCGGTGCGGAGCGGTTTTTCTGTTTTTGGTGGGTGGGATGAGCGCAGTGATGCGCAGGAGGAGGCCTATACGCGGTGGCGCAAGGGCGTGCAGGCCATGGGGCCGATGTTTAGCGATTTTGTGATTTCGATTGTTTGCTACGACGAAACGCCTGCAGAGCAGCGGCTTGTGCTGTTGACGGCGGGGCTTGTTAACCTCACGAAATGGTACGAAAAGACCGGCGGATTACACAACCATGTCGAGGAGGCTCCCGCGCGGGAGATTGCTGCTCGGCGTGGCGGAAGCGGTGTTGAACTCTTGAATTGAGCTGCTCGCGCCTTGTGCTGTGGCGCCGTCTTGCAATTGCGATATAATAGCCTGCGTTGCTTGCTTGTTGCTTTTGAGCGAAGCGACGCCGTTCGATGTACTCGCACTTTGCGTGCGGATCATCGAATTGAGGGCCGTGTTTGCGACAGACTCAACCATGGGGTTCCTTGCTTTTCTTTGTGCACGGGGGAAGGCACTTATTCCTTCTACCATGCTGTGGTGATTCCGTTAAGCAAAAGTTAATCATGTTGTTTTCATCTTATGAGATATTATGATCATAATAGGAAAATAGTGCTTGACTGGACTCGCTGAGGGGCGTATTGACAATCCCACGGCGCATTGCGTCCTAAACTTAGCGGGAAAGATGGTGACGGCAACACAGACCAAAACCAAAAAGACCGTTCGATCCACGGCTAAGAAACCGAAGACCACATCTAAAACCATATCGACGTTGCGAAGGAAAAGGCCCGTCTCTTTTCAAGAGATGGAGGCGCACATTCGCGCCGTCCTTGTGGAGTTGATGTGTGGAAGCGAGAGCGATTCTGTTCGCGTTGCGGCGGCTAAGGCTCTGATGGACAGGCTGAAGGCCGACGACAACACGGATGAGGATGATGACCAGCACCGACAAGACGAATGCGAGCGAGCCGAAGCTGTTAGCGAAGCTCGCGCACTTCTTGCCGCGTTTGCCGAGGCTAAGTCGCGTTGCGCTCCTGGCTCGGTTCAGGTGGATCAGGACTGCGCGGAATAATCAAATCACGCCACGGGGACACTGGCGTGTTTGGTTGATCCTCGCCGGGCGCGGGTGGGGGAAGACACGTACCGGAGCAGAAGATATTGCGGCCTTCGTTCTTTGGAATGGCGGCGTGCGCGTGGGCGTGGTTGCGCCGACGTTTGCTGATGCACGGGATGTGTGTGTGGAAGGTGAGAGTGGCCTTTTGCGCGTTCTTCCCCCAGCCTGCGTTCGGGCTTGGCATCGCTCAAGCGGGGATTTGCTTTTATTCAATGGGAGCCGGATTAAACTTTTTTCGGCTGACCAGCCTGAGCGTTTGCGCGGGCCGCAGCATCATCGCGTTTGGTGCGATGAAGTTGGAGCTTGGCCTTCGCGTGATGCGTTTGATCAGATGCTCTTTGGGTTGAGATTAGGCGATGATCCGCGTGTGGTGATTACGACCACGCCGCGCAGCACGCCTTTGTTGCGGGAGCTTGTGGCGCGGGCGGGGCGGGATGTTTATCTGACCCGTGGGCGGACTTTTGATAACGAAAAACATTTAGCGCCATCGGCGCTCGCGCAATTGCGAGCACGGTATGAAGGAACGCGTCTGGGACGGCAGGAACTTGAGGCTGAGATTTTAGATGAGACGGAAGGCGCACTGTGGTCACGGGAGATGATTGAGGGCGGACGGGTTTTGGAAAAGCCGCCTTTGAAGCGCGTGGTTGTGGCGCTTGATCCGGCTATGACGAACCGCGAGGCCAGTGATGAGACGGGGATTGTTGCTGCCGGGCTAGGGACGGATGGACTGATTTATGTGCTTGCCGATGTTTCGTGCCGGGCGAGCCCCGATGGATGGGCGCAATTGGCTATGGGGCTTTATGCGGAGCTGCAGGCTGAGATGATTGTGGCAGAAGTGAATGCTGGCGGCGATTTGGTGACGCGGATTTTGCGGCAAGCAGCGCCAGGCGTTTTTGTCAAAAGCGTGCGGGCGGTGCGCGGGAAAATGGCGCGGGCTTTGCCCGTGGCCGCGCTTTATGAGCAAAGGCGCGTGCGGCATGTGGGCGCTTTGCCAAAATTAGAAGATCAGATGGTACGTTTTACAGCAAATGAGATTGAGCGGAAATCGCCTGACCGCGTGGATGCTTTGGTTTGGGCCATTACGGAACTGTGCGACTGGGTGCCGAGCGCCCCACGCATCAGGGAGCTTTGAGACACAACTTACATTAACAAAGCGGAGAGGAAAAACATGGGGTGGCCAAATCTCGTGACGCGATTGATGCGTTCGGAGTCTGTGAAGACAAGTGGCGCTGGGCCAGTGATTGCTTGGAGCCATGTGGGGAGGCCGAAATGGACGCCTCGGCGCTATGAATGTTTGGCCGATGAAGGGTTTCGCAAAAATGTGATTGCCTATCGGTGCGCCACGATGGTTGCGACGGCGGCGGCTGGCGTGCCTTGGCTTATATATAATGTGCGTGGCGATGAGATTGAGGATCATCCGGCGTTACGTCTGATGGATCAGCCGAATCCTTTGCAAGATGGGGTCAGTTTTTTAGAGAATATTTTTCTAAATCTGCAGATTTCGGGGAACGCCTATATTGAGGCGGTTCAGCCTTATGGTGGGGGGCGGCCTGCGGAGCTTTATGTGCTGCGCTCGGATCGCATGAAGGTTATTCCCGGCGCGAGCGGGCTTCCGGAAGGTTATGAATATAGCGTTGGCGGGAAGGTGACGCGGTGGAGTGCTGATCCCATCACAGGGCAGAGCGCGGTGCTTCATATAAAATATTTTCATCCGCTCGATGATTGGTATGGGCTGTCGCCGCTAGAGGCAGCCATGCTTTCGATTGATCAACACAATGCGGCGGGGGCTTGGAATCAAGCTTTGTTAGGTCAAGGGGCGCGGCCTTCGGGGGCTTTGGTTTTTGCGCCGAAGGAAGGGCCTGCCTCGCTGAGCGATGAGCAGATTAACCGGTTACGCGAAGAGATGGATCAGCATTATCAAGGCGGGCGTAACGCGGGGCGTCCAATGATCCTTGAAGGGGGGCTTGAATGGAAAGAGATGAGCCTTTCGCCCAAGGAGATGGACTGGCTTGCGGGGCGCGATGCGGCGGCGCGGGATATTGCGTTGGCTTTTGGTGTGCCCGTTCAATTGATTGGGATTCAAGGCGCGCAGACTTACTCGAATATGCAAGAGGCGCGTGTCGCTTTGTATGAGGAGACCGTGTTGCCGCTTCTGGCGCGTGTGATTGCGGCGTTTGATCATTGGTTGATGCCGTTGTTTGGCCCGCAGTTGTCTTTCGATTTTGATCGCGATGAGATCAGCGCCTTAACATCGCGGCGCGATACGCTTTGGGATAAAGTTCAGGGCGCGGATTTCTTGAGCCTCAATGAAAAACGGGCAGCGCTGGGTTATGGGCCTGTGGCGGATGGGGATGAGGTTGGCGCTGCTTCATCGGACAAAATCTAAAAGGAAGAAAATGAATATTCAACATATTTCGAGGCCTCTGTCGATTAAATCGCTGGGGGACGATGGGGCTTTTGCGGGCTATGCCAGCGTGTTTGATCTGGTGGATAGCCAAAACGAAGTTGTGGCGCCGGGCGCGTTTGCGCGCTCGCTCGCCAAATGGCGTGTGCAAGGCGGTTCTCCGGCCATGCTTTGGATGCATGATCCGACGGTGCCGATCGGGCTTTGGGTTTCTTTGGCAGAAGACCAAAGCGGGCTCGTGGTTGAGGGACGTTTGGCTTTGGGTACGCAGAAAGGGAGAGAGGCTTATGAACTTCTTAAAATGGGCGCCCTTACAGGGCTTTCAATTGGCTATCGAGTCATTCGCAGCCAAATCGATTCAAAACGTAAAGCTCGTGTTCTTACAGATGTCGAGCTTTTTGAAATCTCATTGGTGACGTTTCCAGCCAATGATGCTGCACGCGTGAGTTCGGTGAAATCGCCGCGTGCGGGTGAAAAACGGAAGCTTATAAAAAAAGCGCGGCCTTCGATGAAAACGGAAGCAGATGCCGACATGACGCGCGCTGTTGTGGCGCGGCTTCATCAAGCGGCCAGCGTTTTAAAACAAAATGTGAGGGAGAGAATTTGAATGATCGACATGAATGAGGTGCATTCCGCCACCGATACGCTGGCGCGTGCCTTTGAGGAATATAAGGGCGTGAATGATCAACGGTTGCAGGATATTGAACGTCGAGGGACGGTCGATGTGGTTGTCGAGGAAAAGCTTGGTCGTATGGATCAGGCGCTGAACAAATTGCAGGACGATCTTTCTGGCGTGAAGACAGCAATGCATCGTCCGGCGCGTGGCATGGCGAGCTTTGTGGCTGATGGTGAGGGCGAATATAAATCCGCCTTTATGCATTATGTTACCAAGGGCGTTGAGCCTGAGCTGATGAGCCAGCAGACCAAGGCGATGAGTGTGATTGCCGATCAGCAGGGCGGTTATATGGTGCCGTCTGAAATGGCGGATCGTATTATTACGCGTCAGTTTGACACGACGCCGATGCGTCAGATTGCAACGGTGATGAGTATTTCTTCGGATGCCGTTGAGATGTTGCGTGACACGAACGAGGCTTCGGCGCAATGGGTGGCGGAACTGGATAGTCGCGCTGATACCGATCAGGGCACGATTGGCCGTATTCGTATTCCGGTTCATGAACTTTATGCGCAGCCGAAGGCAACGCAAAAGCTTTTGGACGACGCGACGATTAATGTTGAAGATTGGTTGGTTTCGCGTGTGGCGAATAAGTTTGCGCTTCGCGAGAACACGGCTTTTGTTAGCGGTGATGGTGTTGGGCAACCTCGCGGTTTCTTGAGCTATACGACGGCGGCGACGGGTGATACTTCGCGCAGTTGGGGCGTTTTGGAACATGTGGCGACTGGGGCTTCGGCTGGGTTTGCTTCAAATAATGGCGCGGACGTTCTTATCACGCTCATGAATAAGCTGCGCTCTGGTTATTTGCCGAAAGCGACTTGGCTAATGCCGCGTTCGGTAATCGATACAGTGCGAAAGTTTAAGGAAAGCGGCACGGGATCTTATGTCTGGCAGCCGAGTTTGCAGGCTGGTGAACCATCGACGCTTCTTGGGTATCCGGTGGTTCTTGCGGAAGATATGCCTGCGATGGCTGCTGATAGCCTTTCTCTAGCGTTTGGCAATTTTGAAGAAGGCTACACGATCGTTGATCGCATTGGGTTGCAGGTTTTGCGTGATCCTTACACCTCTGCGCCGTTTGTGAAGTTCCGTTGCAACAAGCGCGTGGGCGGCGATGTTGTAAACTTTGAAGCGATTAAGCTTCTGCGTTTTGCGACGGCCTAATTTTTAATCATACATAAGGAGAGAAGAAATGGCACTACGCGATCTTTTGCGTAAGACGTTCGTGTCGCCTTCGCTTGCGCCTGCGGCGCGTGTGACGGGCACGTTTACTGGAAGCGCTGTTGATTTACGCGGTTTTGATGCGGCTGTGATTGCGGTTTCGTTCGGCGCTTATACGGACGGGACGCACACAGTTTCAATTCAGCATTCGATGGATGGGGCGAGCTATACCGATGCGGCGAGCAGCGATTTGGATAATGCTTTTGTCGCTGTGAGCAGCACGGCGGGCGCTAATGCTGTGCAGTCGGTTGGGTATATTGGTTCGCAGCGTTATGTGCGTGTTGTGGTGACGGTGACGGGGGCAACGACGGGCGCTTTGAGCGCAGCGAATGTTGTGGCCGGGTATCCGCGAAACGCGCCAACGCGATAAACCTGTCGTTATAGTGTGTAACACGAAAAGGGCGTTCGTTGAAGGACGCCCTTTTCGTTTATATCGAGAAAAAAGATGAAATCAAATATTCTTCTTACGCCGCCTGCAGTTGAACCTGTTTCGCTTGTTGAACTGAAAGCACATGCTCGGATCGAGGACTCGTCAGACGATTCCTTGCTCTCGGCTTTGATCGTCGCGGCGCGCCAATGGGCTGAGGCTTATACGCGGCGTGCTTTTGTAGCGCAGACATGGGCGCTTTATCTTTCGCGCGAGCCGCGTGGCGATAAGATCGTATTACCGCGTGGGCCTTTGCTTTCTGTCAGCAAAATGTTGACCTTTGATGAGGATGATACGGCAAGCGAATGGGCGGCTACAAATTATTACGTTAATTGTGTGAGCATGCCGGGCGAGGTAGTTTTGCGGGCGGAGGCTTCGTGGCCTGTGGCTGCGCGGCGGACAAATGGGTTTGCGGTGGAATATGTCGCTGGGTATGGGGCGAACGCCGATGATGTGCCGCGAGAGGTGCGCTTAGCGATGATGCAGCTGGCTTTGCATTGGTATGAAAATCGCGGGGAGGCTTTGACTTCTGGTTCTTATGCGCGGGCACCGTTGACGATTGAGGCGTTGCTGAATCCATACCGCGTGATTCAAATGGGTGGCTCATGCGTGTAGGAAGTTTGCGGAAGCCGTTCGCTCTTCAGGCCGAAAGTTTGGTTGAAGGCGATCATGGCGGGAGCTCACCATGTTGGACAAGTATAGCGACGGTGTGGGGGATGATGCGCTTGGCGAGCGTGGATTTGCCATCAAGCGACCTTTCGCGGCGCGTGTCGCATGAGGTTATGGTGAGGTATCGCAAGGATATCTCTATTCAAACTGGGATGCGGCTTCTCTCTAACAAGCGCGTGTTTCTGATTCGCAGCGTGATGGATATTGATGAGGCCCAAAAGTGGCAGAAGCTTTTGGTTGAGAAACGGTCGTTCTGAATTGAAGGATTATTGAGCATGGCTTTTGATGAAGTGAGTTTTCCGCTCAAAGTTCGGTATGGAACGCATGGCGGGCCGCAATTTGCAACGGATATTGTGACGATTGCAGGTGGGTATGAACGGCGCAATCAGCGTTGGAGTCAGGCGAGGCGCTGTTTCGATGCGCGGACTGGGGTTGTCTCGGCAAGTGATGCGGCACTGCTTTTGGCCTTCTTTCATGCGCGGGTTGGGCGAGCGAGAGGATTTCGGCTTAAGGATTGGAATGATTTCTCGAGCGCACGGGATGGCGTATCCGCGCCAAACTTTCAAGATCAGATTATTGGAACAGGGGATGGAAGCACGACATGTTTTCAGCTTGTCAAAATCTATGGAAGTTGCGGCGTTTCGCATAAGCGCGAAATTCGGAAACCTGTTTCTGGCTCGGTGCTGGTTGGCGTTGATGGCGTTTTATATGAAACGGAATGGAGCGTTGATGTGACGACGGGGATTGTGACGTTTGCTCAGGCTCCGGCTTCTGGCCTTGTGATCAATGCAGGGTTTCAATTTGACGTTCCGGTTCGGTTTAATACGGATCAATTGAATCTGAGCGCGGTTGATGGGCGATTGGATGAGGCGGATATCCCTTTGATTGAGGTGAGGGTCTGATGAAGACAATTTCTGCGGCATTGCAAGTTCATTTGAAGGGCGAGCTCACGACGTTGGCGGAGCTTGTCAAGATCACGCGGACGGATGGCGAAGTGATTGCCTTTACGACGCATGATGGAGATCTGACGTTGGATGGTGTGACGTATAAGGCAGACGGTGCCTTTTCGCCGGGGAAGTTGGATCAGGATGTTGAACTGAAGAGTAATGATTATGATGTAAGCGGTTTTTTGGATAGCAATATGATTGCTGAGGAAGATTTGCGCAAGGGGCTTTATGATTTTGCGCGGATTGATGCGTATGTTTGTAACTGGGCCGATATCACGCAAGGAACGGTACAGACGCGGCGGGGGTGGATTGGCGAGGTCGCTCTAAAAGACGGCAAGTATGTTGCTAGTTTGCGCGGGCTTCATGATTTATTGAATCAGAAGGTTGGAGAGACCTATACGCCGGAATGTCGTTATGATTTGGGTGATGCGCGGTGCTGTGTGGATTTGAAAGCGTTGAAAGTGACAGGTAGCGTAAAGGGCGTGACGGATAAGCAAATCTTTTCTGATTATTCGCGCAGTGAAGAGGATGGCCTATTTAATGATGCGATTTTGACGTGGACGAGCGGCGCGAATAATGGCGCACGCATGGAAGTTTATAAATGGGATTTGGATGCGGTGAGTTTTACGCTTTGGTTGCCGATGAATGAGGCTATTGCCGTGGGTGATACCTATGAGGTCGTGCCGGGGTGCGATAAGCGGTTTGCGACGTGTAGGAAGCGTTTTGATAATGGCGTGAATTATGGTGGGTTTCCCTATTTGCCAGGTATTGGTAAAATTTTGAATTATCCGGATGCGCGATAATGAATCAAACGCAAAGGATGGTTGCGGCGGCGCGGACTTGCCTTGCGACACCGTTTCATCATCAGGGGCGATCAGCCGGGATTGGGCTGGACTGCATTGGGCTGGTCATTGTTGCGCTTCAGGCGGTTGGTTTAGAGATTCATGATCGTACGGATTATGAGAGGCGGCCTGATGGCGGCTCTTTAATTGCGGCGCTTGAGGCGCATGGCGGCGAGCGCGTGGATTCGATTCAAGCAGGAGACGTGCTTGTTTTTCGTTATGATCATCAGCCGCAGCATGTCGCGCTGGCGACAAGTGAGACGACTTTAATTCATAGTTTTGCGCCTGCGGGGCGCGTGGTGGAGACGACTTTGGGCGCTTATTGGCGCAGGCGGCTTCTCGCCATTTATCGGTTCAACCTGAATGTGAAAGATCAGGCATAACTTATGGCTTCTATTGTACTTGCAAGCGTTGGGGCTTCGGTGGGGAATATGATCCTGCCGGGTATTGGCGGGCGGCTTTTGGGCGTTGTCTCGCAACGCGTGGGACAGAATCTGGATGAATCTTGGGGCTGGGCTTCAAGTTCGGAGGCTTCGAGCTCGCAGCTTGAGAGCTTTAAGGTTCAAGACTCGAGTTATGGCGTGGCGATCCCTGTCTTGTTTGGGCAATCGCGTGTGGCGGGAAATGTGATTTGGGCTTCCGATCTTATCGAGACGGCAAGCAAGACATCAAGCAGTGGCAAAGGCGGTGTACTGAGTCGTTCGAGCACGACCTATACGTACAGCATTAACTGCGCTGTTGCTTTGTGTGCGGGGGAAATCGGGAGCATTCAGACAATTTGGGCGGATAGTAAGGTTTTGTTTGCGGATGGTGTTTGGACTTCTGGCGCGGTTGAGAGTGCGACGATTTACACGGGAAGCGACGATCAGGACGTTGATCCGCTTTTGGAATCATGGATTGGTGAGGGGCTTGTGCCTGCTTATCGCGGGACAGCTTATATCGTCTTTGAAGGTCTTCAACTTTCGAATTATGCAAGCCGTTTGCCGAACTTGACGTTTGAGATTTTACCGAAGGAAGCCACGGGACAGCCGGAATGGGTGGGGACAGCTGATCCCGATATATATCATGTGATTGGGGCGAACAGAAATCAGGCGATGCCGCCGATTACAATTGAGGGCGGCGCGCTCTGTGCGCGGACGGTGATCGTCGGCGGCTATAGCGTGACAAGCAAGAAGGCTAGTTTTACTGTTGTTGAATATGATGTGACCGGTGATGCGCCTTTAGAATTGACGCGAACGACCAGCGCGAGTTTTTCCGGTGCCGATGTTGGCGGGCATAGCTGGGCTATGGCGGCGGATGGGCGGTTTGTGGCTTTGGGGTTGCAGGATGGGGCGACAGGGAATCCCTATAGCGTTGTGATTTATGATGCGCAGGCGCGGACGTTTGGTGCGCCTGTTTCGGTTTCGATGGCTTTGGCTGAGGCGCGGCAGATTGCTTGGATTGATGCGCAGCGGTTTGTCGTTATGGGCTATGAGAACGGGAAACGTGGCGTTTATGTCTTCATGCGCGCGGGGCTTTCGGTTGTTGAGCTTGGATTTTTTGATGTTTGGGGAATAGGAACGCAGGTGTCGCGTGTGCCGGAGATGTATGCGCAGTTTGCGCCTTATGCAGATGGGCTTTTGCATTTTGTAGTGGATAAGGCTCCTGCGTTTACGTTGATTGAGGCGCGGTATTTGTCTTGGGTCGATAATACGTTACTTGTTGGTGACAAGATAAATGTGGCGAGCGGCGTTACGACGGGAAATGGGAATGCGGGGCAGGCTTATTTGCTGCGATCTGGTGAGGAAGAGGTCACACTATTTTATGGGACGACGCTCGATATGAGGCTCATGTCCTTTACGCTCGGCAAGACGAGTGTAACGGGCACGCGGTCTTGGCAGACCTTAGTCAATACGACAATAAGCGTGGTAAAATGCCACGCGCCTGTTTTGATCGGAAGTCGCATCGTTGTTTTGCAGCGGGCGAGTACGGAGAATGCTTATCGGTTAAGTGAGATTAGGTTGGAGAATTCGCGTTTTTCGCTTGCGAGCGATGGTGTGGTGCTCGAGGATTTTGAGGATGTGGGGCTGAATTTTGGGATGGTGCCTATCAGTTCGGTTCGGCTTTTGGCTTCGGTCAATGCGGGAACGTCTGGCGATTTGGGGCGTTTGGATAGCATTAAACGTCGCAACACTGGCGATACGCTTGACAATGTGGTCGGTGCTATTTTGAAACGAGCTGGTTATGAAAGTGGCGATTACGATGTGAGCGCTTTGGCTGACATTCCTGTTGATGGGTATGTGCTCAGCGAGCAGGCGACGGGCGTTTCAGCGTTGCAGCCATTGCAGGTTTTTGAGCCATTTGATTTGGTTGAGCGTGATGCTCAGCTTAAGGCCGTGCTTCATGGAGAGGGGCATGCTGTTGCTTTGACAAGCGCGGAAGCTGGCGCGACGAGCGGAATGGAAGCGGATTCTTTTACGCCAATTCTTGTCGAAACGCGGGCGCAGGAGATTGCGCTGCCAGTTGAAGTGAGCGTCGATTATGAAGACGTGAGCCGTGATTATGAAACGGGAAGTCAGAAAGCGCGGCGTGGTGTGACGCGTGGGGCGTGTCATGTGATGAAGATCGTGCTTTCTATGGTGCTGTCGCCGACGAAGGCGAAGCGGCTCGCTCAGGATCATTTGTTTGCGGCGTGGAGTGAGCGCACGCAATATCGGTTTTATCTATCGCGGGCTTGGCTTGGTGTGGAGCCGGGCGATGTGGTGACGCTCGATCAAACGCGCATGCGCGTGACGAAGGTTCGCCTTCAGGATTCTGTTTTGCGCGTGGATGCTGTTTCATGCCCGGCGAATGCACTTGCCAGCACCTCTTTTGCGGAAGGGGGAAGTGGTGGTGTCGTGGGGGGCAGTGATGCTGTCGCTTCAAGCTTATTCCTGATGGATTTGCCCTTGCTGCGTAGCGAGGATGATGCGCCCGGTTATTATGCGGCGGTTTCTGGGCTTGATGGGTGGCCGGGCGCGAGTTTGTGGCGTTCGACGGACGATGTGAACTTTACGCAGCAGGCGTCGTTTGCTAGCGCGGCTGTGGCTGGCTGTGCGGTGAGCCTTTTGCCAGCGCGGGCGGTGGCTTATCGCGATCAGGTCAGTGTTCTTCAAGTTCAACTTTTACAAGGGGAGCTAAGCTCTTGTTCTGAATCAGCCTTATTTAACGGCGCTAATGCGGCGCTTGTGGGGGGTGAGGTTCTTCAATTTCAAACGGCGACGCTTCTTGGGCCGGGGCTTTATGCGCTGGGTGGGTTGCTGCGTGGGCGCAAAGGGACGGAAGAGCAGGTGGGGACGCATGCGATTGGCGAGAGCTTTGTTTTGCTTTCAAGTGCGGCGTTGCAGTTTTTACCGCTTCAACTTTCGGACCGAAGCTTAACTTATCATTTCAGGGCGGTTTCTAACGGCGGATCGTTGGATCTTGCGCAGGACTTATCGTTGACTTGCGGTTTGAAGACGATCAGGCCGCTTGCGCCGGCTCATCTGAAAGCTTGCCGTTCGAGCATGGGTGAGGTGAGCCTGACATGGGTGCGCTGCGCACGCATGAATGCGGCGTGGGTTGATTATATCGATGTGCCGCTTGATGAAGCGGAAGAGCTTTATGATATCGAGATTTGTGATCAGGCGAGCGGTGATGTTGTGCGCAGCTTTATCGACCAAACGGACACAACCTTGATTTATACGACGGCGCAGCAAACAGCGGATTGGGGCGGCGGCTTGCCAGAGGCGATCACGGTTAGGGTTTATCAAAAAAGCGTGCGCTATGGACGCGGGCAAGCGGCGAGCGTGAGCATTTTATTTTAAAATAATAAGGAGAGTTTGATGGTGAGCACGAGTCCTTCTCTTGGGCTTTCGTATCTTGTCGCCTCGCAGGCGCAAAAGGAAGTGACGCATAACGAAGCGTTGAATGATTTGGATGGTCTGGTGCAATTGGCTGTGACAAGTCGCACGCTTACTGCGCCTCCGTCTTCGCCCGTCGATGGCGATGCCTATATTGTTGCCGCTTCGCCAACAGGTGATTGGGCCGGGCAGGGCAATGCGGTGGCTTTGTATTATTCAGGCTGGCGCTTTAAGACGCCGCAAGCCGGGTGGGTGGCTTATGCGCAAAGCGAGAGCCGGTTTCTTGTTTATACAGGATCGGCTTGGACTCCTTTTGGCGCGGCTTATGCAAGCGCGTTTTTGACGTGGGCGCCGGGATCACTTGTAAGTGTGAGCGGCGTAAGTTCATCGGTTATCGCTGTATTGGATGCGGCGTTTGGCGATTTTGTTCAGGTGGCGGCACCTTATGATTTACAGGGCGTTTTGGCCACGGGGTATGTCAGCGCGGCGGGCAGTGTTGTGATCCGTTTGCATAATCAGACGGGTGCAACAGTCAGTTTGGCTTCAGGGTTGTGGCGCGTACGTGTTCACAAAGCATAGGTGGGGGGAGACAATGAAACTTGAAGTTCATGATGGGCTCATTCGTGGTCTGCCTTTGACAATTCTTGTGACGTTTCTCATTCAAGGTGGCGCGGCTGTTTGGTGGCTTTCGTCTAAGGCTCGTGACAACGTGTTTGTGGAACAGCGCGTCGAGCGGTTGGAGCTTATCGCCGTGCGTACCAATGAGGCGCATACGCAAACGGTAGAACGTTTGGCGCGGATCGAGGAACGGCAGAGCGCGCAGACGATTTTGCTCGAACATATCGAAAAACAATTATCAGAGTCCTTACGCTGAGGAGATGAGCTTTCATGGTTGAGATTACGGAAACGGTTGTGAGTGCACAGGCCGCTGCGTGGTGTGCGCGTCATATCAATGAAGCTGGCTTGGCTTTGATTAAAGAATTTGAGGGGCTGCATTTGACGCCGTACCAATGCCCAAGCCGTGTGTGGACAATTGGCTATGGGCATACCCGCACCGTAAGGCCGGGGATGGTGATTACATCCGGCCAAGCTGAGCAATTGTTGCAGGAAGATTTGCGTAGCGCGGAACTCGGCGTGACGCGTTTGGTTCAGGTGCCGCTTTCGGACAATCAGTTTGCAGCACTTGTGAGTTTTGTATTCAACGTCGGGATCGGCAATTTGGAACGCTCGACGCTTTTGCGACTTTTGAATCGTGGATGGTATGAGCAAGTGCCAGCGCAGCTTACGCGGTGGAATAAGGCCCATGGGGAAACGTTAGGCGGGCTTGCGCGAAGGCGTGCTGCCGAAGCGCGACTGTGGCGTGCGAGTGATGTGGATTCACGTTTTTCTGATGTTATGGGGGAAGCTTAAATGTCGTGGGAAGTTTTGATCTCGCCGATTTGCTCGTTGATTGATAAGTTGATCCCCGATCCGGCTGCGCGTGAGAAGGCAAAGCTGCAATTGATGCAGGAAGAAGGGCAGCAGGCGCTTCAGGAGATTCAAGCTCAGCTTTCGCCAATTTTAGCTGAGGCGCAGAGCGCTGATCCATGGACGAGCCGGGCGAGGCCGTCATTTATGTATGTGATTTATGTGCTTTTGCTGGCGTCTTTGCCTATGGGGGTTCTGTTTGCTTATGATGTGACTTTGGCCAAGAATGTCACGGCTGGGTTTCAGTCTTGGCTTTCAGCCATTCCTGAGCCGATCATCAACCTCTTTGGCATGGGCTATTTGGGCTATACAGGCGCACGGAGCTTTGAGAAATGGCGTGGGACGGGGAAGAAATAGGCTCGTTTTCCTAACTTTCCTTGTCTGGAAATCATGCTATGATCGAAGAATCGAACACTTCTCACCTACAGTTTCTTTCCTCATGGGCACTTCCCTTCGCATCTTTTCCAAAAGTCCAGCCACGCAGGCCCGTCTTTTGCGGATGCGCGTGGCGTTTGTTGGGCTTGCCCACGATTTTTGGAAGGATCCGCCGCTTAAGCTTTTCGTGGGGGAGCCAAAGCCTAAGAAACCTAAGCCGCCCAAAGCGCAAAAATCAGGAAAACGTGCTACAGCGTTGACGACGGCGCAGGGGACAAAGCCGCAGGCGGATGCTCCAGCTGGCCCGCGCCCGTGGTCGGGCGATCATATTCAGGTTATGGAGCACATGTGGGGCGAAGGTCATGCGCTTCCCGGAGGATTGGATTACAACGGTGTACTGATGAAGCCCCTTGGCATCACCAAGGAAATGAGCGTTCTTGATTTGAGCGCCAAACTAGGCGGGATGGCTCGGCAAATCGCTGGGGAGTTCAGCGCCTATGTCACGGGCATGGAGCCAGATCAGGCGCTTGTTTCGCGCGGCATGATTCTTTCAATTGCGGCGGGGAAGGGCAAGCAGGCCAGCGTGGAGGCCTATGACCCGGAAACCTATACGGCGACGCGCAAGTATGACTGTGTTTTTGCGCGGGAGCTTTTTTATAAGGTTCAGGATAAGGAAAAGTTCTTTAAAGCTGTGGCCGATAGCACGAAGCCTGATGGCGGGCAGCTGGTTTTTACGGATTATCTTCTCGATTCGGTTTCGCGGAGCAAGCCGCCTATCGTTGAATGGTTAGCGCGGGAGCCCGGGTTGGCTTCGCCTCTGACGCTGCCCGAGATGATCAAATATTGGAAGGGTCTTGGCTTTGATATGCGCGTGGCTGAAGATCAGACGGATTTCTATAAAAATGAGATTTTGACGGGTTTTCTGTCTGTTCTTGATTTTATGGAGACAAATATTCCTGATAAAAAGACCAAAATGATCCTTTTACAGGAAATCAATTTGTGGGCTCAGCGTATTGCGGCCTTTAAGCATGGGCTAAAATACTACAGGTTTTATGGAATTAAGTACAAATAGGCCCGATCTTTCTTGAAATTTATCGCTTTTTTGCCCATTCTCGCTCGGTTATTCTTTTCCGTGCCGGATGGTGGATATGTCTGTTTCTGATTCCTCTCAAAATGCCTCCCTTTCTTCTCTTTCCGTTAATAGCGAGGCCCTTCAAAAGGCTTTGTCGGGGAGCGCCGATGCGCTTGCTCGATTACAGCGTGACGATGGTCACTGGGTTTTCGAACTGGAAGCCGACGCGACCATTCCTGCCGAATATATTCTCCTCGATCATTTTCTGGGTACCGTAAAGCAGCCTTTGCATGAACGCATGGCGATCTATTTGCGTGCGATTCAAGAAGAGCATGGCGGCTGGCCTTTGTTCCATCGTGGCGACTTAAATATCAGCGCGAGCGTGAAGGCCTATTTTGCGCTGAAATGTGTGGGCGACGATGTGAATGCGCCGCATATGCTTCGGGCGCGCCGCGCAATTTTGGAAGCTGGCGGTGCGGAGACGGCCAATGTTTTCACGCGCATTCAGCTGGCGCTTTTCGGCGCTGTGCCTTGGCGGGCTGTTCCGGTCATTCCTGTTGAAGTGATGATCCTGCCGCGCTGGTTCCCCTTTCATCTCAACAAAATTGCCTATTGGTCGCGTACGGTGATTGTGCCGCTGCTTGTTCTTATGGCGCTTAAGCCGAAGGCTCAAAATCCAAACGGCATTCGCGTTGACGAGTTGTTTCTCACGCCGCCAGAGGAGGTGAAGAACTGGCACAGCAACAAATCGCGCTCGCTTTTGATTCCGGCCTTTCGTTTGGTCGATGCGATCCTTCGGGTTGCCGAGCCGTATTTTCCTAAGAAATTGCGTCAGAAATCTATAGATCTTGCCGTCGCTTGGATTAAAGAGCGCTTGAATGGCGACGATGGGCTTGGTGCGATTTATCCCGCTATGGCTAACACGGTCATGATGTACCGCGCGCTCGGCTATCCTGCGGAGCACCCGGATTATGTGACGGCTGTATCGTCTGTTGAAAAACTTGTGGTTGATAAGCCGGGGCGGGCCTATTGCCAACCGTGCTTGTCGCCGGTTTGGGATACCGCGCTTTCGGCGCATGCTGTTTTGGAAGCGGGCTTAGACAAAACAATTGCCACGAAGGCTTGCGACTGGTTGGCCCAGCGGCAAGTTTTGGATGTCGTTGGTGATTATGCTTTCTGGCGGCCTCATGCACGGCCCGGCGGTTGGGCTTTTCAATATGCGAATGCCTATTATCCTGACCTTGATGATACAGCCGTTGTCGTGATGGCCATGGATCGTCTCGATCATGACAGATATCGTAAGGCGATTGATCGCGCTGTGGAATGGGTGCTTGGTCTGCAATCTAAAAATGGGGGGTGGGGTGCGTTTGATGCGGATAATACCTATTATTATCTGAACTATATTCCTTTTGCCGATCATGGGGCCTTGCTAGATCCGCCGAGTGCGGATGTGACGGCGCGTTGTCTGTCGATGTTGGCGCAGCTTGGGTACAAAAAGACGCATCCTTCCGTTGCGGCGGCGCTGGCTTATTTGCGCCGAGAGCAGGAGCAAGAAGGCTGCTGGTTTGGCCGTTGGGGCACAAATTATATTTATGGCACTTGGTCTGTTTTGTGTGCGCTGAACGCCATTGGGATTGAGACGAAAGACCCGATGGTGCGTCGGGCCGTGGCTTGGCTTCAGCAAATGCAGCAAGCCGATGGCGGATGGGGTGAAAGTGGCGCAAGCTATTGGGAGGGTCAGCCTAAAGGCGCTGGCGTTCCGAGCACGCCTGCGCAAACGGCTTGGGCTTTGTTGGCGCTTATGGCTGTGGGTGAAGTTGAAAGCGAGGCTGTGCAAAAGGGCATGGCTCATTTAATGAAAACGCAAAAAGACGACGGGACGTGGATAGAAGATTATTATACGGCTGTGGGATTTCCGCGTGTGTTTTATCTTCGTTATCACGGCTATAAAGCCTTTTTCCCGCTTTGGGCTTTGGCGCGATACAAAACTTTGACGCAAGGCAATGCGACCCGCGTCATGGTGGGCATGTGAGGAAGGACGTTTGGTTATGATCGGCATTCTGTGCGGCTTAAAGAGCGAGGCAAAACTTGCGGATCGAATCCCGCATGTTTTGGTCGGTTGCTCGGCTGCGCGACCTGAAAAAGCGCGTGAGCTTGCGCAGCGGCTTGTGGCGCAAGGCGTGGAGCGGCTCATTAGTTTTGGTTTGGCGGGCGCGTCTTCGCCTGATTTAGCGGCTGGTGATTTGGTCCTCGGCGCTTCGGTGATGGCAGCAGATGGCGCGTGGGAGGCGGACTCAGCGTGGAATGATCGGTTGATCCAAACGTCATTACGTGCTGTATGCGCACCCGTGTGGGGTAGTCGCCGCATCGTCGTGACGCTTGAAGAAAAAGAGGCTATTTTCCGTCGCTCCGGCTGCATGGTTGTCGATATGGAAAGCCACATCGTCGCGGCTGCGGCGACGCAGGCGGGCATACCGTTTAATATCGTGCGCGCCATTGCCGATACGTCCGATATGGTGTTGCCGCCAGCGGCGCTTGTCCCGTTGTTTGACGATGGAAGCGTTAATTTCAAAGCCGTCATTTCTTCCCTTATTAACCAACCTTCGCAATTGATCCCCCTGATGGGATTGGCGCACAATACGGCTCTTGCGACGGGCGCCTTGAAGCGCGCCGTTGCCGTTATAAGGGAGATTGAGAATGAGCGGACTGATCACAACGCCTTATGATTGGACTATTCTTTCGGAAATGAAAGAGGCAGGTCGAAGGATCGTCGCGCTTACCGCCTATTCAGCGAAACAAGCAAGATTGATTGCGCCGTGGGTTGATTTCATCCTCGTCGGCGACAGTGTTGCGATGGTCTGGCATAAAGGCAAGACGACGCAAGAAGCCACTATGCCTATGATGACGCGACACGGGAAATGGGTTGTTCGCGGTGCCGCTGGGCGTGCCCCCGTTGTCGTTGATTTGCCAGAATGCGCTTATTATCGGACGGATCCTGAGACGAAACGTCGAACGCTTCGTCCGCCGGAAGAGATTTTGGCTAACGCTACAATTCTTATGACGGATACAGCGTGCGCCGCGCTTAAGCTTGAAGGGGGCGTGGAACTTGCGCCTTCTGTAAAACTTTTGGTGCAAAACAATATTCCCGTTATGGGACACATTGGATTGCTGCCGTCACAGTTTGGAGCGAATGACAAATATTTAATTGCAGGAAAAGGGCAAGAGGCGGCGCAAAACCTTATTGATGATGCGCGTTCTATTCAAGAAGCGGGAGCTTTTGCCATTGTTATCGAAGGATCTAGCGAACCCGTTGCTACATTTATAGCAACCAAGGTTTTGACCATTCCCACAATTGGTATTGGCGCATCGCCCGATACATCAGGACAGATTCTTGTGAATAGAGACATTTGGAATAAGGCAACATGGCGTCCTAAGTTCGCAATGTGCTTCCAAACACAAGATATGCGCATGCAGCAGGCTGTTATGCGCTATGCGATGATGACAAAGTATGGCCTTTTCCCGGATCGAGAGAACCATTGTTATCCTCACAATCCTGAGAAAAGCGGCGTTTTAGATGTGTATGCGCTGAGGTAAAAAAAGGCTCCGGTTAAACCGGAGCCTTTTTTTTTTACGTTTTAGTGTTTCCCACCACAGCAGCAATGATCGCAGCACAGGCCGGATTTAGGTTCGTCGCCGGTTGTTTCGTCGGTGACGGTCTTGGCTTTGCCTGCGCTGATTTCATCGAGCGCTTTTTGGACGTGATCGCTGAAGACAAAGTCCGCTGCGCGCTGGTTTGAAAAATCCAAATCAGTGGCAAAGGGGCCTTCGGTGCGGGGGCCGCGCAAGGCTACCATCATGGATTTGAAGGGATGAGCTACGGCGTCTTCGGCGGCCGTCGGTTCATAGCCGCAATGTACCATGCAATCGGCGCATTTTTCATAGCGGCCTGTGCCATACTTTTCCCATTCCGTGGTGTCCATCAGCTCTTTGAAGCTTTTGGCATAGCCTTCGCCGATCAAATAGCACGGGCGCTGCCAGCCAAAGATGCTGTAGCAGGGCGTGCCCCACGGCGTGCATTCATAAGTTTGGTTGCCACACAGGAAATCGAGGAAGAGCGACGACTGGCACAAGCGCCATTTCGGCATGCCTTGCTTGTGGCGCGCTTTCCCGATTTTGAAGACTTCGCGGAACAGGTTCTTCGTGGTCGTGCGATTAAGGAAATGCTGTTGATCCACCGCGCGTTCATAGGCATAGCCCGGCGAGATGGTCATCGCGCCAATGCCGATTTCCATCATGTGATCGAAGAAATTGGCTACGCGTTCCGGCGTCGCATTGTTGAAGAGCGTCGTGTTGATATTGACTTGGAAGCCCTTGGCCAGCGCCTTTTTGATGGCCGCTTCGGCAATTTCGTACACGCCCGCTTTGTTGACCGAGCGATCATGTTCTTCTTGCAAACCGTCCAAATGGACTTGGAAGGTCAGATAGGGCGAGGGGGTGAACTCGTCCATCTTCTTGTCCAAGAGCAAGCCGTTCGTGCACATGATGACATAGCGCTTTTGTGCGACGAGGCCTGCAACGATCTTGGGCATGTCACGATGGATAAGGGGTTCGCCGCCGGGGATCGACACGATGGGTGCACCGCATTCAATGGCCGCGCTCAAGCAATCTTCAACCGAAAGACGCTGGTTGAGGATCGGTGCCGGATAATCGATCTTGCCGCAACCGGGGCAAGCCAGATTGCAACGAAAGAGCGGCTCAAGCATCAAGACGAGTGGGTAACGTTTCCGCCCCATGAGCTTTTGCTTCATGATGTAAAGGGCGACGTCGAACTGTTGGCGCAAAGGAACGGACATGGACTACAACCTATAAAAGAGAGAAAACTTACGAAGCGGACTCGTCTGTATCGTCGCCTTCCGCGTCTTGCTCAGCGCCCGCTTTGGTGAGCGAGAGCGGCAGACGGAAATGGACGCTTTCTTGTACGCCGGGATGGACGGCGACTTCTTCAACTGGGGCAATTTCCTTGAGCCGATCGATGAGGCCTTCGATCAAATCTTCTGGCGCGGAAGCGCCAGCGGTGATGCCGACGACAGCTTTGCCTTGAACCCATGCGGGGTCAAGCTGGCTGGCATCTTCGATGAGGTAAGCGGGCACACCGACTTCTTCAGCCCGTTCGCGTAAACGCGAAGAGTTCGAGCTGTTGTAAGCGCCGATCACGAGCACAACATCGACATGCTTGGCCAGCTCACGCACCGCGCCTTGACGGTTTTGCGTGGCATAGCAAATGTCACGGATTGTCGGACCGACGATATTGGGAAACCGGGTCTTAAGGGAATCAATCACCGCCTTGGTGTCGTCAACGCTCAAGGTCGTTTGCGTGATGTAGGCAAGCTTTTCAGGATTTTTGACTTCTAGCTTGGCCACGTCTTCGACGGCTGAGATCAAATGCACCTTGGCCGGAATGCGGCCCAGCGTGCCTTCGATTTCAGGATGGCCTTCATGACCAACCATGATGATTTCATAGGCGTTACGCGCGTAACGTTGGCCCTCGGTGTGAACCTTGGACACCAGAGGGCAAGTCGCGTCGATGACTGTCAGCCCGCGTTCTTTGGCGTGCTTTTCGACAGCTTCCGAAACGCCATGCGCGCTGAAAATGATGATCGCGCCATCGGGGACTTCGTCTGTTTCTTCGACGAAAACAACGCCCTTAGCGGCTAAGCGGTTGACGACGTGGCGGTTATGCACGATTTCGTGGCGCACATAGATGGGGGGGCCAAACTTTTCCAAGGCCAACTCCACGATCGAAATCGCACGCTCAACGCCTGCGCAAATGCCCCGCGGCTGGGCTAAAAGAACTTTCATAATTTCCAAACCTTGTTTTTTCTGGAAAAAGCCGAGGCCTTTCGGCCTCGGCGGAGCTTGTGAATGTAGTGTCCTCGTTCCTTAAAGTAAAGCCGTGCTAAGCGATTGGAAAAATGCATTATTTTTCATAGCGTTATATGCTGCACTGCGAGAGGGAAGAGTGGATTCTTCCGGCCTAAAGGGGTATAGTTAATCAGTCCTTAAACGGACGGAATAGGAGGCTGTTATGTTTAACTCCCAAAATGAACTCCAGATTTTGTTTCCTCTTGGCGGGGGAGATCATCTGTCTCGCCTTTTTCTGAGGGCGCTTCAATCTTTTGAAGCGGAAGATTTGGAAGAGGCCATGGATCTTGCGGATGAGCAGGGGTATTGGCCCATTGATGTGCGTGATGACCTGAAGGGGCTTCAACGCTACCGGGCTTTCTATACCAAGGGCAGACTTGAAACGCTTGACCCAAATCGACGCTATCAGGCTGAAGAATATGGCTGGCGTTGGACGATAGAGCTGGCGCAGCGGATGTTTGGGTTTGTGCCGCGTGATCTTTACGGGATGATGCCTTTGCCGCCGGAGCTACAGGCCATGCAACCGAAAGAGCCGGGCCCCGTTTTGCCAGAGCCATCTGCGCCGAGCCTGAATCCACCCGAACCTGAGCCAGAGATGCCGTAAGGTGTAGCGCTTAGAGCTCGCTCCAGCGCATCACGACCTGTGCGGCTTTCATGCCGGAGCGAAGTGCGCCCTCGATGGTTGAGGGCAAAGAGGTCGCCGTCCAATCCCCCGCAAGCGCTAGATTTTTCCATCCGATATAGGCTGTCGGACGGAGCCGGTTTTGCGCGGGTGTTGCCGCAAACGTTGCACGTTTTTCGCGGACAATGCGGCAGGGCGGCACTTTGGCCGGATCGAGGTTGAACAACTTGGCCAGATCATCCCATACAGCAACGGCCCATTCTTCGTTATCATGTTCGCCGTAACGGTCAGCGGCGCTGATCGTGACGGAAACAACGCCCGGTTTGACGAAAACCCATTCAGCCAAACCGCCGATGGTGCCGGTGAATCCAGCTGGATTTTGCGGTACTTCGATGCGGAAATGCGCGTTGGCAATCGAGCGAAACGAGGTCGGCGTGGCGAGCGTTGGAATAAGCTCCTGCGCGACCCAAGCTGGCACAGCCAACACAACCCAATCTGTCGGTTCGAGAACGACTTTCTTGCTTCCGAAATCAAGCGTCGTGACTTGGCCTTCGGGCGAGACGGTGAGTGCGCGGAGGCGATTGCCAAAGGCGATGGTGCCGCCATTTTGGCGAATGGTTTTCAAGCAAGGCAAAACGAAGCTTTCGGATAAGCCAATCTTGGGGATCATGGGCTGACAGGCCGCACCGCCAGAAGCAAAACTTTGCGCTAACACATTGGCTAAAAGCTTTGCCGATGCGGTGTTCAATTCCGTATTTAACGCCGATATAGCCAAAGGCTTCCACAGGCGTTTGAAGAGCGTCGTCGTCTCGTTCAGACATGTGGCAACGGTATCGTCTTCACCTGCCGTGAAGATCTTGAAGATTTCGGCGTAATCTTGCGGTTTTGTGCCGGGGATGCGGCGCTTCGGATCGAGAAGCCACCACGGCAGACGCCCGTTATTCATGCGAACGGTCCACCGCTCGCCCGTTTCAAAATCCATAAAGGGGAAGAGGGGTTCGTCTTGGCGCATCATCGTATCGCTTGCGCCGGAGAGTTGCAGGAAATCTTGGACTGCAACATTACCCGATAAAACCATGTGATTGCCGTTGTCGATCCGGCAATCAAGACCTTTATCGAAATAAGAACGGCACCGCCCGCCTGCGTAAGGGGCCGCTTCATAAATGGTGACCTTCTGACCCATTAAAGAAAGTTGGAGCGCGGCTGAAAGCCCCGCCATGCCTGCGCCAATGATGTGGACGTTGCGTGCGGTCGTCATCGTTCTGTCCTTTATTCAATCAGACCGCGTAGAGCGATCAAAATCTTTTCCCACAACGGCAGCGAAATGCGCTGAGCCGGATTTTTCCAATCTGCTTTAAGAAGGCGCACAAGAATCGCGCCGTAATAACGGCGCATCGCACGAGCCGGACGCATAGGATACCACAATGCTCTTTTCAGCGCGATGTCGGCTTCTTCAAAATGGCGCGTGGCTTCTTGCGCCAAAGCGCGGCAGGCCACAGGCAAAGCAGGATCGGCTAAGACGACCAAAGGTTCGCGGCTGGCAATCCCGGCCTGTGCCAAACATTCTTCTGGCAAATAGAGCCGTCCGCGCTGTGCATCTTCGGCCAAGTCACGCAGAATATTTGTGAGTTGTAAGGCGCGGCCAAGATGATAGGCCACCTTCATGCCTTTGGTGCTCGGATCTCCAAAAATGCGGACAGAGGCGCGCCCTACGGCACTGGCGACATGGTCGCAATACAGATCAAGTTTTTCCATGCTTGGTGCGCAGATGGTTTCGCGCGCATCCATTTCCATGCCTTCGATGATGCCTTGAAAATCTTCTTCAGCGAGCGTGAAAAGCGTTACGGCTGGTTTTAGCGCGACGGTGATGCTGTCTGTCGCTTGGCCGTTTTGAAAGAGGTCGTGGATACGTTCCCGCCACAGGTTCAAACCCGATTCACGGATTGCAGCTGTTGGTGAATCGTCGGCGATATCGTCAACTTCACGGCAAAACGCGTAAAGTGCATACATGGCTTCGCGGCGCGGGATGGGCAACACGCCCATGCCTGAGGCAAAGGAGGTTTGAGCCGCTTTCACGCGCGCGCGAACGTCGGCCATAGCTTCATTATAAGTTAATGATGAGGGTGTCATGATTTTGTCAATGCTCGATAAAGGCCGATGAGTGCTGCGCCGATTTTAGCAGACTTGCTGAGTTTCACGTTGTCGCATAGCGGATCGCGTTTGGCGAGCAGCTTAGCTAGTTTTTCGGCAATGGCGACGATCATCGCTGTATCGATCCTGAGATGCATATCCTTAATCTGCGGCGAAAAGGTTCTGGCTTTGGCAATGAGCGGCGCAGTGAGCGCAAGCAGATCGTCAAGCGTTTGCCGAAGCGCGGGCGAGGCGGTTTCATGTTCCAAGGATAAATGCGTCGGATCGGCACCGTTTTTTTCCATGAGATCAAGCGGCAAATAGATGCGATCAAGCTCGGCGTAATCCTTGCTGCAATCTTGAATGTGATTGAGAATTTGAAGCGCCGCGCATAAGGCATCATTCGCAGGCCAAGCCTCTTTGCTTTCGCCATGCAGGTCGAGCAGATAACGCCCGACAGGTGCAGCGGAATAACGGCAATAATCCAAAAGCTCGTCAAAGGTCGCATAACGCAGTTTGGTTGCGTCGCGTTTGAAGGCGGTGAGCAGATCGAGCGCATGCGCTGGGCTGACGCCCGTGTGCGCAAGGCTTTCGCGCAAAGGCGTAACGCTTGGAATCGTCTGATCGGACGGATCGGTAAGGGCCATCGCAAAACGATCAAGCCGCGCGATTTTTTCGTTCGCGTCTAAAAGCGGGTTATCGCTGACATCATCTGCGGCGCGGGCAAAGAAGTAATAAGCCATAACGTCGGCGCGCTTATCCTTGCGGATCAGTTGCGCGACAGGAAAGTTTTCCGTGCTCTCATTTTTACCGCTTGGCGTTTCAAGAGTGCTCATGGTTGTTTTGTTCTTCCCTTCCAAAGCCCGCCTTTGCCTACAAAAGTCTGCCGTGCGGAATCAATCATGGAGGCCATATAAAACACGGCTGCAACGGGCAGTGTTACGGTCCAGATGACTGGCAAATCATAAAAGGCGACAATAGGCGCATATAGCGCAGCCATGACAAACCATGCGATGCCACCGACAAACATCATGTTGGTTTCAAAGGTCAGAAAGGCGAAAACAGGCGCAATGAAAATCGCGACCATGCCAAAAAGAGCCAAAGCCAACAACAGATAGGAATGCCGAAGCTGCGTAAAGGCTGTGCGGCTAACCATTTCGTGAATGTCGAGGAATGTCTGATATTTTCGCACGCTTTTAACATCTCGTGTCAAAGCAAGCGAAAGCGCGCCACCCGCTTTTTTCATGCTACGCGCCAAAGCGCAGTCATCGATCAGTTCGCCCTTAATCGCTTCCAGACCGCCGCTCTTAGCAAGCATTTCACGCCGCACCAGCATGACCCCACCTGCAGCGCCAGCAATTTTGGAATTGGGGTCAGCAACGAGACGGAAGGGATACAGCATCGTGAAGAAAAAGACGAAGGCCGGAACCAGAAGCCTTTCAGCCCAAGACTCGCAATTTAATCTAACCATCAGCGACGTAAGGTCGAATTGATAGCGCTGAGCTTTCGAAACGAGCTGGCGAATATCGCAGCCCTCATGTTCGATGTCGGCATCTGTGAAGAGAATAAAGGGCGCTGTGCTTGCCTCAACGCCAGCTTGCATGGCCGCCACTTTGCCAACCCATCCTTCGGCCAGATCGGGCGCACTTAGAACGGTGAGTTTATTCATGGCGTTTGCTTCACGCGCCAAGCGCTGCGCGGTTTTAGCCGTTCCATCGACGCTGTGATCGTCAATGAGGATAATGCGGTATTCTCCCGGATAATCTTGATCCAACAGGGAGGGCAGCGTGCCCGGCAAAACCTCGGCCTCGTTGCGCGCGGGAATGATGACATCGACAGCAGGCCATGTCTCCGGCGCAATTTCCGGGTTGTCCAAAAGCGGACTCCAAAAACGGCCCCAGAACAGAGCGCCGAAATAAAGCGCGATGATTGAGATTGAGCAAAGAAGAACAAGCATCGTGTCAAACGCTCCCGTTTTGGTGGAACCATGTTATGGCATCGGCTAAGGCTTCGCGTGCGGGGCGCGGCGCATAGCCAAGGTCATGTTTAGCTTTGTCCGAGGAAAAGAACATTTTCTTTCTCGACATACGCAGGCCGTCCACGGTGATAAACGGCTCGCGTTTTGTGAAGTGAGCGATGAGCTCGGCAGCATAGGCGATGGGGAACAGCGGCCCACGCGGGATTTTGATTGTGGGCGCTTTGCGGCCAGTCAGATCGGCGATGATTCCTAACAGCGCTGCAAAATTGAGGTCTTCACCACCCAGAATATAACTTTCGCCGCATTCCCCTTTTTCCAGCGCCAAAAGATGCCCCAGTGCGACATCGTCAACGTGAACGACGTTCAGGCCCGTATCAACATAGGCGGGCATCCGTCCGGCAGCGGCCTCGATGACGATGCGGCCTGTGGGCGTGGGTTTAATATCACGCGGGCCAATGGGCGTAGAGGGATGAACAATCACAGCAGGAAGCCCACTTTGAACAATCATCTGGTGGATGATGCGCTCGGCTAAAAACTTTGACCGTTTATAAACGCCAACCATATTTTCAAGCGCGACGGGCGTGGCCTCGGTGCCAGGCGTGCCGTCTTTGGGCAGGCCGATGGTGGCGACCGAACTTGTATAAACGATTTTTTTGATGTGCGCCTTCTGGGCTGCGGTCATTAAGGCCTTGGTGCCTTCGACATTCACCCGGTTCATCGCGGCTTCATCGGGAACCCAGATGCGATAATCGGCAGCAACATGAAATAGATAGTCGCAGCCTTCCAGTTTGGCGGCATATGTTTCAGGTTTGGTTAAATCACCTTCGACGATTTCATAATCCTTGAGGTCGCTCAAATTTTGGCGATCACTTCCGGGGCGTGCCAAAAGGCGCAGCTGGTGTCCGTGGCGTTCTAAAACACGTGCCACGGCGGCTCCGACGAAGCCGGTCGCGCCTGTGACAAAGGAGAGAGGTTTTTCAGTCATAAAAAGGCTTATACGCGGAGTCAGGGGCTTGCGCAATCGGACGGCTTAACGGAGCTTAGCCTTTGAGCGTAAAGGTCATGGACAGGTTGGTGCAGCTGCCCGAGATGCTTAAAGAGGTTAGGTTATTGAGTTCGTCTGATGTGGCATAGGAGGTTGTCCCGACTGTAACGTTTGTCAATCCAGAGGCCCGCCCTTTGCCTGCAACGCGTCCCGCCAGATTGCGACAGGCGGATTCCGTCAAAGTTGCTTTATATTCAATGCGAAAGGAATCTTTGCTCGATCCGACATAGACCTTAACGTCTGTGCCCCATGGGGTAACGGGGAGGTTCGTCTTCTGGTTGATCATTTCGGCAGGGAAAACATCGGCACTCACCATGGTCTCCGTAATATCCGTGCCGCTTGATTTTGAAAAACTGTTCTGTCCCTTATAAAAGGTGCGTATATTTTGCGTGAGGATCGAAAGATCTCTAAACGTTGTGCTAATCCGAACGCCTTCATAGACCGAAGCCCCAGCCACCCATGTCGCGCCCAAGACGAGGCCCAAAATGGCCATCACGATGGCTAACTCGATAAGCGAGAAGCCTCGGGGTTTCCGATGAAGCGCAAGGTGAGGGCGACGTGAGCGCATGGTGTTTAATTCCTTACCTCTAATGTGTTTATTGTGATCCTAACCTTTCCTTAAGACCACTTAACGCAAAATGAGTTAACGAATTATCAACCCAACTGATTGTTAATGCGACGAAGCTGGTTGTTGTGTGACTCTCAGCGAAAGAACAAAGGGTTAGTTCAAGTTTGCGGGCCTCGGCTTTTGATAGGATGGATGGGATGCGGCGAAGCTTGATGATCTTGGCAGGGGCGTTGGCCTTGCTGACGGGGTGCTCCTTCGTGGATGTTCCCGACGCCAAATCTACGACCGGTCGCGCGCCAACCGTTGCTGAAGTGCCTTCGCCAGATGAAACCGTGCGCGGCGGCAGTGAGCCGCCCATCGTGACGCTTGAAGTTGGTAAACGGTTGCATGAGCGTCCGCTCTCACGCACGGAGCCTTTGCCAAGCCAAATCATTGTGCCAACGACAAACCTCAGCGCTGTTCCGATTACGATGGCGTTGCAGGCAGTTCTATCCGGCACCGACGTTTCACTGTCGTGGGATACGGAAGGGTTTGATGATCGCCTGGTTTCCGTCACAAACGTAAGTGGCCCGTTGCCAAAGGTTGTGGATAAAATCTGCGCCTCGGCCAAAGTGTTTTGCAGTTATCGCAATGGTCTTTTGGAGCTGAAGGATAAAGAAACCTTTATCGTCGATCTTCCGGCCGTGCCTTCGCTGAAAGAAGCGGCAAAGGGCGCAAGTAATTCGATGGCCGACATGATTGGCACGCTTGCCAATGACAAGGTGCGCATTGATCAACAGGGCGGCAATCTTGTTTACACGACGGATGTGGTGGGCCAAGAAAACGTTCACCAATATTTGAGCGAGCTGCGGCATGGTCGTCCTTTGGTCGTGATGCAGCTTTATATTTGGGAAGTTAACCTGACCAAAGATCACGCCACCGGTATCAATTGGACCAGCTTCTCCTTGCCGAGTTTTGGCAATGATTCCGAGAAATTGGTTCTTTCTGGTTTGACCGGTTTTTCCAGCGTTTCAAGCCCCGGCGTGAGCCTTGGCGCGACGCTGAGCGGCAAAGTTTCAGCCGATACCGTGTTGCAATTCTTGTCCACGCAAGGCCAAGTGCAAACGATCAGCAATCCGCAACTGACCTTTGTGTCCGGCGCGAATGCTGAGTTCCGTGTGGGTGGCAAGCAGCGATACATTTCGGAAGTTGGGGAATCCACAAGCTCGGTTTCGACGTCAACGACATCCTCGAACACCGTTTCAACAGACGAACTTGAAACCGGGTTGACGGTGACGATGGGTGGTTCCTATGAAAGCGGCATCGTTTCGGCGATGATGGAACTGGATATGCAGGACGTGATCAGCCTCAACGCGACCACGATGGAAAATGGCACAATCATCGATTTGCCGGAAACAACGGAACGTAAGGTCAGTACGTCCATGCGTGTACGTCCCGGCGACAGCCTCGTTTTGGCAGGCCTCGTGTCTTCACGCGACACGAACAACAAAGAAGGTATTCCCCTGCCGTTCCATGGCAACTTGTCGACCTATGACAGTGACTCGCTGGAAAACAGCGAACTCGTGATCCTTGTGAAGCCGTCTATCGTTCTTTTTGCTGATGCAAGCGAAACCGAAGGTCAGGCGGTCAAGGATGTCAAAAAGCCCACACCTGCGCCGGAGCCTTCGATTAAAAGTGAGCCCTTACCTGACGCGGTTATAATTGATAAGGATGGAAGTAAGAGCGTTTCCATGCCGGATAAGCGATCCGAGGCTGAACCCGTGATCGTTCCAGAAAAACCTATATCTTTGCTGGCAGCGCAAACGGAAGAACCGACGACGAAGCTTTCCTCGCTGCCCATCGCTTCAAGTGCGGATGGCGCACCGGTTGATCGCAGCTTGCTCCAGCGAGGCTTTAGTCATGCCTATGATGAGATGCTTGTGCCAACGTCGGGTGAGGGCTATGCAACGCAAGAGGAGGCCTATCCATGAGCCTTTCTCGTTTTCTTCTTTTGGCCGGTTTTGTGCTTGGCTTAAGCGTGAGCGCCCCCCTTTGCGCAAGAGCTGATCGCGACGCGTCTTTTCTCGCGCCCAATGCAGCAACGACGGGGACAGCGCATAGTGATGGCGCCGTGGGCGTTGAACCCAAAACTGAAATTGATCTTGGCGACACGGGTATCAATGTTGCTAAACGCACAACGCTTTTCTTCGTCAATCAAACCAATCTGCCCGTTGGCATTCTAAGCATTACGGCCAATGGCGATAGCAATGTGGATGCGACAATCGTTTCGGACGATTGCACCAAAGGCGGAAAAATCGCTCCTTCTAGCAAATGCGCCGTAGCGGTCGAAGTGACCCCCAAAGGTTCGGGCCAATGGACGGCTGAAGTTTTGATGACCCATGACGGCGCTGGCCGTTTGGCGCGTGTGAAGCTAACTGGTAAAACGAGCGGCGCTGGGGAAAAGAAAAGCACGGGTCTTTCTTTGAGCACCAAAGATGTCAAAGCCATAGATTTTGGCAAGGTCGATATTGGCTCTGGCAAGGCGGTGCGTTCCGCCCTCATGGTCAATGATAGCAATGAGCCAATTACCATTCTTTCCATCGAAGTGATTGCCGCCGAAAACGGCCTTGAACGTTTAGAGCAAGGCTGCTTGGAAGATATGGATCTGGCCGCCGGGGAATCGTGCCCCGTCACGCTCATGTGGAATCCTGAAAAGCAGGGAATGGTTTCGACTGATTTGATTATCCGGCATAGCGGCCAACTTGGCTTTGCCGTTATTCCTATTCGCGGCGAAGCCTTGGTGCCCAAAGTGGCATCGGATGATTCCAGTGCGGCCAAGAAGGGCGATGGTAAGGGCGGCGCTTCGGATAAAGTCGCGTTGGCCCCTTCGGCGGAAGATGTCGAGAAAATGATAAGCGGCAAGATCCAATCGCTTTCGGCTTCCTCTCTGGGCGAGGGCAGCGAGCAGATTGCCAAGCGCGAGCCTTCGCTATCTATTGAAGGCGTTCACTTGATTGGCACGGTGGGAACGCGTGCGCTTCTTTTCATGCCCGATGGAACAACTGTCGTTGTCGGCCTCGGTGAGGAAACGCTTGTCGGTGGCGAAGACAAGGTTAAACTCCTTGATGTATCGGCCAAGCAGGCGGTTATTCTCCTGAACGGTGAGAAAAAGACGCTGACCCTTGAAGCGGTTTCGGCCTTGACCGCAAAAGCGGCTAAGGCGCGCGATCAAAAGGCTAAGGCTAACACGCCCAGTACCATCAAGAAGGCAAAGAAAACGAAGGATAGTTCAACGTCAGCGCAAGAGAGCCCGTGATGAGCGACGTTATTCTCCAACAACCAGAATCTTTGCTTCTTGGTGAGCATGGCAAACGCGTGCAACCGCGCCACTATGAACTTGCCTTAGCTGAACAGACGATGCGTCGTGCCACGGGGCGTTATCTGACCATTGAAGAAATTCTGCGCCGCAACGGCTTTGTGATTGAAGAAATTAATCGATCCAAAGCGCGTGGCAGCGCACGCGAAGATTTGACGATGCAGGCGCTCCGGCTTTATGTCTCCGTTGCGAACCAAACGGCCATGGGGCTTTGCCTTTTGGAAATGCATGATGGCGTTTTGCGTATCGCCGTTGGCGATCGTGTGGATGATGCCGACTTGCTTCGCATTACGATGGCGTTGCAGCGCGCAAACCGCGACGTTGTCAAAATTGAAGTCGAGCCATGGGATCGGGCGGATTTAGCGCGCTTGATGCGTGAACAGAGCGAGGTGGCAGGCGAACGCTTGCTGCGCGTTTTTGCCGCACTGGCTCGCGACCCTGACGATGCGACTCTGATCGAACAAGCGCTCAACGATATTCTGGCCGAAGCGTTGCAAACCCGCACTTCAGATATCCATCTTTCTTTGCTGGAAGACGACGCCCGGTGCTGGATCCGTTACCGCGTTGACGGCGATTTGGTTTACAAACATTTGATCCCGCATCGCGTGATGGCGCCGCTTGTGACGCGCATCAAAACGGATTCGAAAATGGACGCGGCGGATCGCCAGCATCCGCAAGATGGTCGTCTCGCCTTTGAATGGCAGAGCCGTATGATCGATGTTCGTGTCGCGGCTTTGCCTGTTGCGCCATCCGGCGAAAAATTGACTTTACGTCTTCTCGATCGTGAAAATTTGCGCAGCTTTGATGAACTGTTCATGAGCGCGCCGATTGTAGCTGAGCGGTTGCGCAAAACTATTCATACGCAAACGAAAGACGGTGGCTTGATCGTGGTGAGCGGTCCAACCGGTTCAGGTAAATCAACAACGCTGTATGGTATTATTCAAGAAATTGATCGTTCGTCCCGCGCGGTCTATTCGGTGGAATCCCCGGTCGAATATGATATGCCGCTTGTCGATCAAACGTCCGTAACGGACCATTCGGCAAACTCAATTGCCGATATTATTCGCGCGCTGATGCGTCATGACCCGGATGTGATCATCGTCGGCGAAATGCGTGACGGCGATACGGTCGAAGCGGCCTTGCGCGCTACGGAATCAGGCCATTTGGTTATTACGACCGTCCATGCCGTTGACGCGCTTCATACCCTTGACCGTATCGACGGCTTTTTAACTTCGGCGTATCGCACCAGCGGCCTTTATATTTTGGGCCACGCGCTTGTGGCTTCGCTCTCGCAGCGCCTTGTGAAAACGGTTTGTCCGGCGTGTCATACGGTCGATACGGCGATCCGCGTTTTCGGCGATGAGGGACGTTGCGCGGGGATCGGGCTCCATCCCGATGAAAACGTAGCGCTTGCGAACCGCGGTGGCTGCGATTTGTGCAATCACACCGGCTTCTTGGGCCGAACACTTGTGCTCGAAGCGATGTTCCCGCCGGAAGATCAAGCTAGCCGCCGCGCGATCACGGAAATGATGGTTTCAAACGTGACCTCTTCGATTGTGGATGTGCCTGGCACGCTTTACTTGGCGCGCCGCGAATCCATTCGCGATTTGATCCGCCACAACGCCATCGATGCGAATATGGGCGCGTCGTTGATGGTCGAGGAAGCCTCAACGCGGCAAGGTCGGGGTCGATGAGGAGGCGGGTGGCATGAAGCTTTTTCACGCCAAATATGCCCAATCCATGATTGGCGGTGCGGTTTTGGTTCATGAGGAAGATTTCTATCTTCCCGACGAACATGCTGTGCGCCGTCAACTTCGTGCCAAAGGATTCTGGCCAATTCGTATTCATGAGCAAAAGCCCCCGTTATTCGAATGGCTCGATGTGCGTTCGCGCGACTGGCAATTGCAACTTTTGCGCGCGATCCGCTTTCAGTCCGCGACGACATCGGCGGGCACGGCGCTTTTGAATATTATTGAAGGCGAACAAGATCCCCGGCGGCGGCTAGCCTTTTTGCCGACCCGTACCGTGCTTAAAGGCGGTGGTTCGTTCTCCGATGCTTTGCGCGAGCTGAAACTACTCGATGCCGCGACAATGGCTATTATCGTGGCTGGCGAACGCGCGGGCGATTTGAAAGGCGTTGTCCAACACGCCATTGAACATGTCGAACAAAAGGGGTCGCAATATAAAGCAATTGTCGCAGCGCTCAGCTGGTTGTCGTTTGATATTTTCAGCGTCATCAGCACGATTTGGGGCACGCAATTTGCCTTTATTCCGTATTTAAAAGCCCAAGGCACGAAGAGCACAGATCCCGGCGCTGTTGAAAAATTCGAGCGTGGCATCCGTATGGTTAGCATTCTCAACGGCACGATGTTGATTGTGACGTCGGCTGTTATCTTCATGATTATCTTCTTCGTCTTGTCTTACTGGCGCAATCGTCACAAGCCGAACCATTTCACCTCGCGCATGATGATGCAGATTCCGCTGCTTTCGACCTATCTGCGGAATATTAGCTTTAAAGATACGGGCAAGCTGATGACGCGCCTTTTGCGCGGCAAGGTGCCTCTGGCCGACGCCTTGGCGATTATTATTCAAAGCTCGGTTGAGCCAACCGCGCGCCTGTATTGGACCGAGTGCGAACATAGAATCATGTCAGGCGTCGAGCCTGCGCGAGCGCTCTCTCGTCCACCGCTGATGAAGGCTGAACGTGACCAAATCATCACGATCCAGTCTGTCGATCAGCTTGGCGAAGTCTATGCGGCCATTGCTGAAGAGCGGGACTTGATGGCGAAGGCCGATCAGCGCAAGATCTTTAAGTTTGGCCTTTTCCTCTTAATGGCCTTGTCCGCTGTAACGGTCTTGACAACAATCTATTTACTTATGCTTCAAAATCAGAGCTTCCTCAACAGCATCAACGAATTGCGCGGGTGAAGACATGACAGTGTCCTTCTTACAAAAGATCAAAAGTTTCCTCGGCCAAGTCGAGCGCGGTCAAACGACGGATTTTGGCCAAGGCGGCGACGAAATGGGGATCGATACCTCCAGCTCGCTCGCGCGGGCGCTGATCGGTCCGGTGAGCCCGCTTGGCGATTATTATCTACCGCCAGATTTGTTCGGTGGGTGTTGCCCGCGTGTGCCTGGTGAGGAAGAGGGCGTTGTATGGAACGCGGCGGCAGAGTCGGCTGATACGGAACGTGTGCATGTCGTTTGGCAGGCTAAAGGCGAAAAAATCTGGTATCTTGCGGTTCGCTCTTCTGAACTGAGCTCACATCCCGGAACATGGTGCCCCTTTGCCTCGCTTTTGCCGGGCATGAAGGATGCGATCGATCCGCCCGTTATCTACACGTATTTCAGCGATGAATCCGCGACGATGATGACGGTTTTGTCCGATGGGCTTCAGGTTCATCGCGGCACAAGCTCAGTTATTCGCGCCAAAGCGGAACGTGCGGCACGCGAGCTTGATGGCGCGCCGGTCATCGAGCTTATTCCCGACCGGATTGCTAAACTGGTGCCTGTGCCTTGGTATTCGCTTTCGCTTTTTGAAGAGCGGGCGCGCCGTATTTTGGCAACGTTTTCGATCTTTGGGGCCGTGATTTTTGGTGCCTTGGCCATCATGATTTGGCTCGCTGCGGCCATGTCAACGGTTAGCGCGCATGCGGATTTGAATGAGATCCGTGAGCGAACGGAAATCAAGTCGCTGCAATTGCTCAAGGCTGTGCAAGAACAACGCGCCAGCCCCATGCGCGAGCAATTGGCGCGGTTTGCGGATGTGAATGATGGGCTTTTGGGTCTGAATGGCTATCTTGAGATTTATGTGATCCAAGATAATGTGCCATCATGGCGCGCGGTCTTGCCTTCAAATGTCACCTCTGATCGTATTAAAGATCTTGGCGGGCAAACGCTCGATGCCACAGATCAAGGCGTCGTGATCGGTAATTCGAAGGATTCCCTTTCCCTCGGCAAAAATGCGAAAGGAAAGAAATAACATGAAACGCGATTTCACCTTCTACGCTCGCATTTTCCGACCCGCGCTGATCAGCAAAGCGATGCAGACCTTTGATAAAGCCACCATGGTCATCGTTTCGATGAGCTGGGGTGGGGCGGTTTTGCTTATGCTGTTTGCGCTTTATACGGTCAATCTGTCCGTCACAGCCAAGCGTGAGGTCTTCGAAGCGGCCGCTATGGAGCCCAGTTTGCCTCGAATTATAACCCGTAAGCCCGAAGCGGCTGAGATTACCCCGCTTATGGATCGTATGCAAAAGCGGTTTCCCGATATTGCCTTTTCGTTGTCGAATGACCAGTCCTTAACGGTTTCGGCGGTTGATGGGGCAAAATTTCGCACATGGCTGACTGTTTTGAGCTATATTGACACGATTTCCCCTCAGTATCGGTGGCAAATGAAAGATTTTTGCGTTGGGGTGCAGTGTAAAGCCTCTTCGCCGATGCGCGCTGTGCTGACGGCCCAGAAAATCACCTTTGCTGCACCGCAGGGAAAGTAGGCTTTTGCGGCGATTGCCTGTTGACTTTTTAGGGTGGATTTTGTTTCTTTGCTGAAGCAAAAGATCAACTTGTTGAGCGCACGAGTCGCTTGTGTGTCTGCTGTCTGTAATTTTTACTTAACATTCTGTTTGTAGTCTTCGTGTCTTGCATACGGTAAGGGGCGCTACAAGGAATCAAAAGGGGATGACTATGATCGTGCGTTCGTCACGTCCAAAGCAATCGCGCTTGGCATCAGATGCCGGTATTGCGATTGGTCCTATCCTTTTCATCATTTCCATTCTCGGCATTCTGGCGGCGGCGATTGCCGCAGGAAGCGGTTCGTTCACGACGGGCACGGCGACGGAAAGCAACCGCGCGAAAGCTTCCGCAATTATCGACATTGGCCAAAATCTGAAAATTGGTTTTGATCGGATCATCGGTAATGGTGTCGATTTCGATGCTGTGATCATTGATCCAGAAAATACGTCGAGCTCTTATGACCTTTTCTCGCCGCTTGGTGGCGGTATTTCTGCGCCGTCGGTAACGATGGCGGCTGATCCCTCCACAGACAAGTGGAAATTTCCGCTCGTCGCAATCAAAAGGCTCGGTACGACCGATGGTAATCGCTTGGCCGTTCTGCGCGTGACAGAAGGCGTTTGTGATGAACTCAATTCCAAGGTTGCGGCTTTGGATACGGGAACGGCCATGGATCAATCTGGCGATTTTGGCGATTTTGGTTCGGATTCATTGATCGATGATTCCGATAATTGGCCTGCGGATTTGCAAGGCAAGCCGATTGGCTGCCTGCATAATTCGAACTCGACTTCGGTTACGGCGGGGTTCTATTTCTATCAAGTCTTGGCCGTTCAGTAAGGCAAGCGCGTAAGCTTATCAGCTATGGGGATTGATCTTTGACCACAGGAGATGGTCTTCCCATGTCCCATTGATGCGTAGATAGCTTTTGGCCAAACCTTCTTCTTCGAAACCGATCTTTTTTAAAAGCTGTTTGCTTGGCTCGTTGTTTGGCATGCAATTGGCTTCAAGCCGATGGAGCATCAGCGTTTCGAACGCAAAGGTCGTTACGAGCTTTGTGGCGCGTGTCATTAAGCCTTTACGCGCATAAGGTTGTCCGATCCAGTAACCCAATTGTCCTTTTTGCGCGGCGTTGCGTTCCACATGCGAAAGTGTAATGCCGCCGACGAAGCGCTGCGTTTCCCCGGCTGCGTTTTGCGGCATCGTAGGCAAAGCCCGCTGCCCGAATTGTGCAAAAGAAGTTTCGGAATCTTCTTTCAGGAAGATCATGAAGGTATAAGTCCGGCCTTCTTTCCATTCGCGCCATTGGCGGCGCAAGCTGGTCGAAAAATAATCGAAGGTCAGGGCCTCCGGCGACCAGATCGGTTCCCATGGGGTCAAAAAGGCTTGGCTTTTTGCGCGCAGGTCGCGCCAAAGCTGCCAATCGCGCGGCTGGCCAATGCGCAGCAATAGGTGGGCCCCCTCAAGTTGAAAGCTTGTAGGCGGGAGCGGGCTTTTCAGACTTTTGCCCAAAGGGCTCAAATGTTTAAAGGCGGCTGTTAGGGACATGGGCGGATTATAGCATAAGGCTTGGGGTTAGGGGGAAAGCCTTTTCCTCAGCTCGCCATAGGGTTCAAGCTGCTCGGCTTGGCCAATGGTCGCGAGGCTGGGCTTGGCGGAAAACAGGGCGCTCGCCATCGTTTGCACGTCATCTGTGGTAACGGTCTTAATCTTAGCCAGCAACTTGGGTAGGGCGATAGGGTGCCCATAACTGAGCATCTGCGAGCCCAAAGCCTCAGCGCGGCGCGTGACGCTTTCCTGATCCATGAGGATATCGGCGCGGGCCTGCGCTTTGGCGCGGGCCAGTTCGCTGGGCGTGATATGCGTGGTGACATCGCGTAGCTCGGCGCAGATCACGGGGATCAGCTCGCGTAAACGCAAAGGATCGGTGCCTGCGTAAAGTGTGAACAGCCCCGTATCTTCAAACGCCATGTGGCCCGTTGAGATATGATATACAAGCCCACGCTTTTCGCGCACTTTTTGAAACAGGCGCGAGGACGAACTCCCGCCCAGCAACAATCCCAAAAGTCCTGCCACATGCGCTGTACGCGCCTTATAGCTTGGCCCCGGAAAGGCGAGCATTAAATGCAGTTGTTCGCTGTCTTTGGTTAAGCGCTTCTCGCCGCCTTTAACGTGCGCTTTCGTAATCAGTGCGCGCTTGCCGCGTGGTAGATTGCCAAAATACTGTTTGGCCAACTCAACCAGCTCGGCGTGATCGACTTTGCCAGCGGCGGCAAAGACCATGTTGCCCGCGTGATAAAAACGTTCGACATAGCGCACGATCTTCTCGCGCGGCATCGCGGCGATGATGGGGGCTGTGCCTAAAATCGGACGGCCTAAGGTTTGTCCGGGAAAAGCCACTTGTTGCAACAGATCACCGATATGATCTTCCGGCGTATCGAAATCGCGTCCGATTTCTTGAATGATAACCTGCCGTTCGCGGTTCATTTCTTTGGGTGCAAAAACGGAATGCTGAACCATATCGGCGATGATGTCTGTGGCACGTGCCGTATCTTCAGGCAAAACGCGTGCGTAATATGCCGTTTGTTCGCGCGTGGTATAGGCGTTCATGCTGCCGCCGTTTTTCTCAATCGTCGTGGACAGCGCATAAGCCGAACGTGTTTGCGTGCCCTTGAACAACATGTGTTCGGTCATATGGGCAATGCCGTTGGCGCTTGCCGGTTCGTGACGTGCGCCAACGCCAACCCATGCGCCTAAAACGACGCTTTCGGCCTCGTTCATCCTGTCGCTCACGACGCGTAGGCCGTTGGGGAGGGTGGTGATCTGAATGGTCATGATAAAAAGGGACCTTAAGTTTGGAATCAAAAAAAAGACTATCGCCTGATTAAGGCGTGTCTGCAATTCTTTCAAGGAGGTAGGGCTGCGGCTCGAAGCTCTTTTTGTGGCCGTTTTACGCAAACTTAATCAAATCGAGACGGAACGTTAAGGTAATGAGCGCATGATTGCTTTGTATTTATTTTAAATTGGAGATATTTCATGCCTCTTTTTGACTCACGCCTCATAGCCTTTTTTACAGCCGTGTTTTTCCTTTCCGCGGCCTTTCTGGCTGACGGCGCTTCCTCTCTACCTCATTGAACACAAGAAAGCTTAGCCGCGCTTTTCCTTAAGGCCGGGTTTGCCTGCGCGCGTTTTCAAAGCGAGCGCCCGCGGGGAAGCCTTGCCCTTGGGGGCGCGCTGTGCGGTGGCGGCTTTGCGCTGGCCTTGCGCGGCTTCGCGTTGTGTGGCGCGGCTTGCCGTTTTGCGCTTAATCAGCGTGTGAAGCGGCTTGTCTTGGCTTGGCACCAGAGGGGCTCCATCCAAAACGAGCGCCATGCTCCGCAATCCCTTTTTCCATCCCATTAAAAGCAGCTCGCCTCGCACTTGTGCGGCAATGGCGGCGGGGATGAAAAGGGATAAGCCCACATCACCCATGACAAAACTTTGTACAGCGGCGGCCATTTGAATCATGGCTTCGGGCGCAAGATCTTCACGCGTGGCAAAAAGCGCGTGGTCTTTTTCGGCCAGTTCCGCAACGCCCTTCACAGAAGGATGCCCACAGCAGAACCCATTGGCAAGCGCAATGTCTTTGCTCGTAAAGCCTAGATGACGCAAGAGATCAAACCCCGGATCTTTAAGCTCTGTTTCGGCAACGCCTAACTGATCGCGGCAGAAGAAATAACCCAAAACGCTCGGCGTAAAGGCCGTGTTGATATGAGCCACATGCGGCAGATAAGCTTCCAGCCGTTCCAGCGCTTCGTCAGTGAACCCCTTTTCGCGCAAAATGGTGTGGCTGATACCCGGCGCGGCGATGAGCGTGCGATAGCCGACCAGATGATCGCAGACGGCCTTACAATCGGCGCGATCATAGCCTGCTTTGGTGAGCGCGAGTGGCACAGCCGGATTAACGCGGCATTTGAAAAGCTCATTATCAATAGCGTAATCGCAGCATAAGGCGGCCTCAGCTTCGATGCCTTGCGCATAAGCGTCGGCGAGCGCAGCAAAATCGGGGTCATGGAACAAAGCCGTCAATTGCATGTGCCGAAGTCCATGGACGCGCACAAGGTCAATGGCTTTGTCATAAATATGCCGGACGGTCGAGAGCAAGACGAGGTCAAGTCCGGAATCAAGTTCCAACGTCTGCGGCAAAACGGAAAGCCGGTCGTAATCGTTCTTTTCGCCAAAGGCGGCGCGGATCTGGTTTTCCATGTTACGCAAGACAGACTCGCGTGCAGGCAGGAACGGCGTGCAGGGGCCAAGCTTGGCCGCCAGAGAAGCCGAGGTTGCGCAGGCTGTGGCGGTGATGAGCGCGGCCAAGGCCGACGCTGTGCTGCGACCGACCGCGCTGTTATACGCAATGCCAAGGCTCATCAAAAGCCCGGCCAAATTGCCAAACCCTAAGGCCAAGGGCCGCGAAGCGTTCGGGGCCGCGATGGTTTCATAGTGAAGGTCAAGAAGCAGAACGGCAAGCTTGGCGGCTTGTTCTAAGCCCACAACATCAAGCGTGCCGTCTTCTTGCCTAAAGGCCATCAAGTTGAGCATCGCACGCGGCGCATCGGCGGCAGGCGGCGCATTCCATTCGGTGATCGTGTCGATGAAGGCGACGGAGACTTTCTCGCGCCGTTGGCTGCCTTCCAAAAAGCGCGTCCATTTGCCACGCGCGGTTGGGGCACAGCCACCTAAAATGGAGTCGATGGTTTCATTTTGTAAAAGCAAGCTTGACGCAACAGCGGGATCAAGCGGCATCGGCGTTTTTTGCGGCGCAAGCGCAAGCCCATAAGCCCAAGTTACGCCCATGCGTGCCATCGCTTTCGGCGCAAGGATCAAACGGCGCGTGAGGAGCAGGGCACGCGTTTCATCATAAAAAGTCGAAGCTTCAGTTTCGTTTTTCCAAAGTCCGGCTTTCCATCCGCGATAGGTTGCCTCGCCCGCGATACGATCAAACACGTCCATCACTTGCGTTTCCGCATGGACGCTTTCGCCGCGTGCGCGATGCCGCCACAGCCAAGACGGCATGGTGTTTTCTTCAATTGCGTTCAGCTTGGCTGGGACATCCGCGCACAAGGCCTCTTTAAAAGCCTCAATGGCTTCAAGGCTCCATGTTTCAGGGGCCACCACACCGTCATGGCTGCGCAAACGCGCCATGTCGTGAGGAAGAACAGAGCCAGCAGCAAACAGACGCTTGATAGGCATTTGAAACTCGCCTTCGCTTCAAGGTTTAAGCCGTTGTTTCTTGGATCGAAACAAAAGTTATCCACAAGATCGTGTGGATGCAGTAATTATTGCCACAAAATGTGGTGTGTTGAAAGAAAAAGATATTCACAGACCCTAAGGGGAAAAAGGACAAGAAAAGTGAGCAGAGGCCTGATCCCTTACGAATCTTTAACGAAGCTCTTGCTAACAAAGAGGGTCGCTTTCTTGACTTATCCCCACCTTTTTTGGCCCATGACCGAGACTTTTTCCCTGATACGACGCTCTTCAGCGCTTGGTACGATCCTTTTGACGCGCTTTTTTGGCAGAGAAGTCGGCCAAGATGAGGATGGGCAGCGCTATTTCCGCTCACACTTTAAGGATTGGGCTGGCCGCGAAACGCGGTGGGTCCTTTATGCTGGTGAGCCGGAAGCCAGTAAGGTGCCTCCCGCTTGGCGTGCTTGGCTTCAACATCTTTGTGATGCGCCACCCGAACAAGATGCGAAAAGACTGTTGCCCAAAGGGTCGTCATGCGGCTACGTTTGGCTCAAGCCTCACGTACCGAATCTGACGGGGAGCGAGGCGGCGTCTTTGCCGTCTGGTCATGTCCTTCGTCGGCTCGGTGCGCCGGAATCCAAAGCACAAAAGCTCAAGGTGCTTCTACGCGAAACTTGGGCATGGACGCCGCCAGTTGAATGAAAGAAAAGGGTCAATGTCATGGGACGCAATGCGATCGAAACAATCTTAGGAGCTGTCGTCATTATGATCGCGGCTTTGTTTATGGTTTTTGCCTATTCCAGCGCAGATTTGCGTAAGGTGCAGGGCTATACCGTGAGCGCGAATTTCCCGATGGTTGATGGCCTGAAAGAAGGTGGCGATGTGAAGCTCAACGGCGTAAAAGTCGGTTCGATCGCCAGCATGGAGCTGATTACCAAGCCGGGGTTTGAACAATATCTCGTCGATGTCAAAATGACGATCCTGCCCACGATCAAATTGCCAACCGATACAATTGCGATGGTCGCGAGCGAAAGCTTGCTGGGCGGCAAATATCTTTCGCTTGAAATCGGCGTCGATGAAGATCTGGTACCGCAAGATGGCAACGGTCGGTTGACCCGGACCCAAGCGCCGATGCGTCTCGATGATTTGATCGGCCAGCTGATTTATAGCAACAAGAGCGGCGCTGCACCTGCGGCGGCGGCGGCTCCTCCTGCTGCGGCTTCAGTTCCTGCGGCTTCTGCACCTCAGGCGGCGCACCCGTGAGACGTTTTCTTGCCGTTGCTCTTCTGGCTTTCTGCTTGGGGGGAATCCTTCCGGCTCAAGCTGCGCCGAATGAAGAGCGCCCCGTGGCCACGTTGCGGGCGCTTGATAAAATCACGGCGCGGGTTGAGGAAATCGATATTCCGACGGAGCAACCCTACACGTTCGGCACGATTGTCATTACGGTGCATTCTTGCCGTGTGACTCCGCCGGAAGAAACACCGGAATCCGCGGCCTTTCTCGAAGTTAGCGAGTTTAAAAACGGCGTCGAAGAAACGCCGGTTTACAAAGGCTGGATGTTTGCCTCCAGTCCCGCGCTTTCCGCAATGGAACACCCCGTCTATGATTTGTGGCTGATCGGTTGCAAGGACAAGGTGAAGGAATAAGGCTCGGCTCTTAAAGAAAAGAGAGCCGCCTTTCCACCACAAAAAAATCATCGTCATTGCGAGAAGGCGCAGCCGACGCGGCAATCCAGAGTCACATAAATCAACGTTTATTCATGGGCCTTAAACTTTCTCGACAAACGCTTCCATGACCTTTTTCGTGCCGCCGCGGGCGAAGGCGACTTCGAGTTTGCTACCGTCAATGCGGCGGATGGTGCCTTCGCCAAAGCTGTCATGGGCGACGCGATCGCCAACTTTAAGCCCGCCGGGCGAGCGTGTTTGCGCTTGGTGCTTAGGCGTAACATCGCGGGCTTTGCCCTCGATCTGGAGCGCGCCACGGCTCGTAGCGTTGATTTGCTGGAAAAGGTTAGGCGTTTTGGTGCGCCGCTCGTTATCCCAACCGCCGTTTGATCCAAAACTTGACGTGCCGCGCAGCGTTGAAACGCGCTCCACATGTTCGGGCGGCAGCTCATTTAAAAACCGCGAGGGCAGGGCGTTCGTCCAGCTGCCGTGCACGAACCGATTGGCGACATGGCTGACCCAAGCGCGCTTACGCGCGCGCGTCAGACCGACATAAGCGAGCCGCCGTTCTTCCTCAAGCCCGCGTGCGCCGTTTTCGCTGAGCGACAAACGGCTGGGGAAAAGGTCTTCCTCCCAACCGGGCAGAAAAACATAATCGAATTCCAACCCTTTCGCGCCATGTAAGGTCATCAAACTGACTTGCGGTTGGCTCTTATCTTCCGTGACTTCAAGTACGAGGCTGACATGCTCAAGAAACGCTTGAAGCGTGTCAAAGTCCGCCATCGCGCTAATGAGTTCTTTGAGGTTGTCGAGACGCGAAGGTGCATCGGGCGATTTATCCGCTTGCCACATGCCGGTATAACCGGATTCATCGAGAATAATTTGCGCCACTTCGGTGTGTGGCAATGTTTCAAATAGCTCATGCCACCGGGCAAAACCCTGCATCAGGTTTTGCAGCGTGCCACGCAGCTTGGGGCCGAACTCGCTTGTTTCAGCGAGCTTAACGGTCGTCTCCAAAAGCGAG
>Ga0209800_10000722_pt1 | contig 43926 bp, 47 predicted proteins | sample Higcelweek8metaG_FD_187174 | JGI IMG/M metagenome (GOLD analysis project Ga0209800, IMG submission 187174) | Freshwater pond sediment microbial communities from the University of Edinburgh, under environmental carbon perturbations - High... | ecosystem: Environmental > Aquatic > Freshwater >...
GTGCATTCTAATTCTTTTTAGGATTGAGTATGAGAGTAGGGTAGTAACAATCACAATGAAGGTTATTGCTAATCCATATCTAAACCCTGTGTATGAGTATGAGATTGCCAAAATTATTGGTGCATAGATACCGTATGTTTTAGATCCAAAGATATATCTGGAGATACTTACGATTGTTGCTAGTATTGTTATTGTAACGAAAAGATCTAAAGTTTGTTCAGATATACCGTGCTCTAAAATCCACTCAGTTAGTGGTGTATACTCCATAGTTTTTACAGTTATATCTTAGATAGTTTTATATTGGCAGATTGAGAAGATTATACTTCTTTTGGGGGTATTTTGTCGATATCTCCTTCTGTACGGTTAATTATCTTGTATTAAGAGCTATATTGGTAATTGGGTGTAAAAAAACACCTAGCATTTCTGCTAGGTGTTAAGTAGTTTACTAATGTGTTAGCAATTATACTAATTCTACGGTTGCTCCTGCTTCCTCGAATTTTGCTTTCATAGCTTCTGCATCTGCTTTTGCTACTCCCTCTTTAACAGTCTGTGGTGCTGCCTCTACGAGATCTTTTGCCTCTTTAAGACCCAACTCTGTAACTTCTCTTACAGCTTTGATTACACCAATCTTGTTAGCTCCTGCTACTTTAAGTACAAGGTCGAATGTAGATTTTTCTTCTACTTCTTCTGCTGGAGCTGCTACTGCTGCTACTGCAACAGGTGCTGCTGCACTTACTCCAAACTTGTCTTCCATAACCTTTACAAGGTCAGCAAGCTCTAATACAGACATTTTTTCTACCATTTCAAGAACTTTTTTTCCGTTCTCTGTTAATTCTGGTAAGTTTTTTGTCTCTTCTGCCATTTTGGTATATATATTAAATTAAGTATTTGTATCTAATTAAGCATTCTTTTCAGAAATGCCCTTCAGAACCATAGTTAAACCTCTTACATTTCCAGTTACTGCATTCATAAAGCCAGAGAGTGGTGCATTTAATGTACCTACTAATTGAGAAAGTAGAACTTCTCTAGAAGGTATTTCTGCTAATTGCATTACTCTTGCTTCCGAAAGGAATTCTCCTTCGAAGACACCACCTTTTGCATCCAAGAGAGATGTTTCTTTTTGAGCTTGTTTTACTAATTTTGCTGGAATTGTAGGATCTTCATCAAAATATATTACTGCTGTTGGACCATCTATTTCTTGTGTTTGAAGAGGTTGATTTGTCTCTTGTAATGCTACTTTAAATATACTGTTTTTTACTACAGCATAGTTAGCATTTGCATCTCTCAATTGTATTTTGAGTTTTGTAATTGTAGATGTGTCTGTTTTGTCAGAGTTTACTAAGAAGTATCCTGCTTTATCTTCTAGGATCTTTTTGTAATCGTTTAGTAACTCTGTCTTTTGTATACGAGTTTTAGACATGGTTATTTATTTTTAATTAATTAGGATTTAATACTTACCTCGCAAGGATTTATTTTTGAACCTTGTTTCTTAGGTAAAATACTAGTCGGATTATATCAGTAGGATAGGGAGTGGTCAAGTTTTTTGCTTCAATGGTGTTGCTGGGGTGGGGGCCTAAAGAAGTGATGCTAATTTGAAAGAAACTCAATTTTGAGTTAAGATCCTTTTGAATCACATTCTAAAGCATAGGCCCCACCCTGTATTACAATTTATTAAAATTGTATATCAACAAACCTATCACAAATATGTAAAATTCTATTCTATATAGATTCCGTTTTGAAATTGTCCAACCCAGGCTTTGTTCAAGTGTCCCTTTTCTTTCTTCTTGATAATGTTTCCCTCATTTGGTGTTATGGTAATTTGTAACCATTCTCCTTTTCTACAGCATTTGATGGAAACTATACCCGTTTGAGGAAAGCTCAGGGAAAACTTTTTCATTATTTCTTCGATGTATGGAGGTATTTTTAACGCTTTTTTTACCGGTTTCCTCGTGCTTTTATCACTATTTGGATTACTTCGGACTGTGTTTAGCATTTTACTTTATTCTCCAGTTTGCGAAAGTGGGTTGGTATGTTGGAAATACAGAAAGAGCAAGATAAGTTTGTCACGGAGATTATATCCTATAGATGGAAGGCTGTAAATATTTAAGGTGTTACGAGTGAGTCTAGTAGGGGATATTGAAGCTGAAATGCTCCTAGGTTGCTTTCCAGCATTCTCTACTAGACTCACTTTTGTCTTTTTTTCTTTAGGGGGTGTTGGATGGTTTTATCCGAATTGGGCGATGCAGATGCTTTCGAGTTCATAACTCCTGTTGGTTACAAGAATTATAGATCTGCAATTTCTTTTTACATATATAGTATTTTGCACTTGTTGCTTCTCTTTGCAACTTTGAGTGTCTTTACCTACTTTCTTTCCCAATTCCATTCCACCTACGAAGACTCTTGATTTGGTAGCAAATGTTACTCGCAGCTTTTCCTCATCGTGAATCTCCAACTTGATCATTTCATTGTCAAGATTGGGTAGGTACAAGAATACTTCCCTCGAAGAGGATTCTTGTAATAATTTCCCATCAGCATAATCTACCAATATGGAGTAGTTCTTACCATTAATTGTGGTTGTTTTGGCCATGAAGTTCTCTCCTATATTTTTATTTCCCTAAAGAGCAAAGACGGGTAATATTCTATAGGATAGTTGCGTTTTTGTAAATATATAACAAAAGACCCCTTGGTAGGGGTCTGATTTTTTTATCTTTGTAAAAGATTGATGGCTACTCTCTGCTGTAGTTTATCTTTACACTTGGGCCCATTGTTGGTGCTAAGTGTAATCTTTGGATCATCTGCTCGTATGGTTTTCCTACAACTTCTGACATAGCATCTATAGCTGTATGAATATTTTCTATAAGCTTGGATTCTTCTAAATCTAATTTCCCAACACTCATATGTATTACACCAGATGCATCGCAAACGAATGTCTGTTTTCCTTTTTTGTATTCGCTAATTGCAGATACTAAATCTTCTGTTACAGTTCCATTTTTTGGATTTGGCATTAATCCTTTTGGTCCCAGTTCTTTTCCTAAAATTGCAATCTTAGGCATTACGGAAGGAGTAGCAATAGCAATATCAAATTCGATCTTTCCTTCTTTGATATCCTTTATTAATTTGTCCATTCCAACGATGTCGGCACCAGCATTTTTAGCTTCTTCATCTCTATCTGGAGTTGCAAAAACAGCAATCTTAACTTCTTTTACTGCACTAGCATTTGGTAATGACACTGCACCTTTGATAGACTTTGGATCTTTATCTTTTGGAAGTTTTACATCAGCATGAAGCTCTAGTGTTCCTACAAATTTAGAGTAGGAGAGAGTTTTAACTTTCTTAATTCCTTCTGACAAAGAATATGTTTTATTTCTATCAAGGTCTTTTGTTATTTTTATGTGTTTTTTTCCTCTTTTCATATTTGTATCTGTGTTAATTAAAGTTCTACTTCTACACCCATTTGTTTTGCAGTTCCAGCTATTATTTTTGCTGCTTGCTTTGCATCTGTAGTGTTTAAGTCTGGCATTTTTATTTCAATTATTCTTTGTAATTGATCTTTTGAAAGTTTTCCTACTTTGTTTAAGTTTGGTTTTTCAGAACCTTTCTTGATGTTTAATTCTCTTCTAATTAATTCTGAAGTAGGGGGTGTTTTCAATATGAATGAGAAAGATCTGTCATCGTAGATTGTTAAGATTACAGGGGTAAGAATACCGTTACTTTCTCTTGTTTTCTCGTTGAATTGTGCACAGAAATCCTGAGCATTAATACCGTAAGGGGCTAGGGTAGGACCAATTGGAGGTGCCATAGTAGCCATTCCTGCAGGTATTGTAATCTTTATTACTTTTTTTATTGGTTTTGCCATATATGTTTAAAGGTCAATTAAAGTTTTGTTACTTGTGATAGTTCTAATTCCACCGGCGCTTCTCTTCCTAAGAATGAGATGAGGACTTTTATCTTACCCTTAGTTGTATCTATTTCTTGGACACTACCGATGAAATCTGCAAATGCACCTTCTGTTATCTTCACAGCTTCTCCTACACTGAAGGATGACTGGTATGAAGGTTGTTCTACTTCCATGAACTTAGTAATTGCTCTTACTTCTGATTCTGCTAATGGCTTTGGATATCTATCTGTTTTTACAAATCCTCTTACACCTTCTGTATTTTGCACTAAATCCCATGTTTTATTATCTAATTCCATTTTTATTAGGACATATCCAGGAAAAATCTTCTCTTCTTTGATGTTCTGTTTCCCTTTTTTTACGAAGATTTTCTTCTGTACAGGTACTAATATCTCAACTATCTCATTTTGCATACCGGTAGCTTCTGCTCTTTGTTTTATCTCTTTTTGAATACTATTTTCGTATCCAGTTCTGATGTTTAGCACATACCACTTTGCATTTGGATTTTCTTTTTTGTTTTTTGTTTCTTTTGTCATTTTATCTCAATTAAATATTAAGAAACCAATCTCTTGCTTCAAATAGTAAGAGATCGAGTCCTACCATAATGGCAGCTAGTATACCACATAAAACTACTGTATATACTGTCATCTGGAGTATTTCTCTCTTTGATGGCCATTTGGTTGCTTTTAGTTCTGTTATTATATTTTTTATTTTCATATACTTGTTTTTTGGCAGGCCCACTCCGATTCGAACGGAGAACCACGGTTTTGGAGACCGCTATTTTACCATTGAAACTATGGGCCCGTATTTAGGTAAAGAGCGTTATTTTATTTTTGTCTCCTTGTGTACTGTGTGTGCTTTGCACTTAGAACAGTACTTATTTGCTTGCATTTTTTCTTTTATATTTTTGGTTTTATATGCTGTGTAGTTCTTTTCTCCACATTTCTCGCATTTAAAAGCCATCATATCTCTTTTAACTTTAGCCATTTTCCTCAGGGATCAAAATTAGTATATATTGGGAAATACTTCGTATTATATTGGAAAATGTATTGAAGGTCAAATTGTTTTTTAGTTAAATATTTCCGTTTAGGTTCGTCTTATAGCGAGGGGGATATTTGCAGAAAATATATATAGTTGTTGTAGGGTAGGGATTTTTCTTCAACCTTAACCTTCGTAGGGGGGTAAGGGTCTGACCTAGGTCTGTCCTTTTCGGTGGAGCTGGATCTGAGAGTCGAACTCAGGACCTCATTCTTACCATGAATGTGCTCTAACCAACTGAGCTAATCCAGCGACGAAAATGATTATACTATATCCTAATCTATTTTTCTTCCTTTAGCTGTATTGTACTTACCAAGAAGTATATCCATATTGGTAATACAAATATTACTGTTGCTAGAGCTAAACCTGGAGGATCAATCATTGTAATGTCCTCAGGTCTTGAGAATGCATATGTAGAAAGTTGGTATGCAGCTATTGGTATAGTTACTACACCAACAATACTAAATACTATTAAGGATACAAATGTATATGTTTTCTTTAACCAGTAAAGGACGGACTTTTTCTCGGACATAAATATTCCTAATTGGTGTATCAAGAAAAGAACAATCATTGAGATTGCAATTGTTAATCCATTCACAAAACCTTGTTTTTGAGTTTCTTTGCTAAAACATACTTTTTGTCCTTCAATTTCAGTAACTTCTCCTGTGTAGCATTCTGGTTCTACATAGTTTGTATTTGCAGGTTCTACACTTGATTTGTCATAGTAGTAAGTATTTGTTGTCTCTAATTGAAAAGAAAACGGTATGCCGAATTTGTATGAAAAAGCCGAATTAAGGAAAACTGAAGCACCTCCGACTGCAACCAATAGGGTTATGAAGGAGATGAAGTATAAATATACCTTGAGGAGAGAATCTGTTGTTATCTTTATCCCTTTATCTTTGTTCTTAACTAGGTAGAAGATGAAGTATATCGCACCTCCTGCTGTTAAAATAAAGAGTAGGACAAAGGTCACTGAAAGAACTACACCAAATGCATCACTCATGACAGTTATGAGTAAATTTAGATATATATCTGCAGAGGACAGGATTTGAACCTGTGTATCCCGAAGGAGTTGGATTTACAGTCCAATGCGTTTGACCACTCCGCCACCTCTGCATCACTGGAGCCGAAGGAGAGATTCGAACTCTCGACCTACTGTTTACAAAACAGTTGCTCTGACCAACTGAGCTACTTCGGCTTATATCTAGTGTGAAGTTTATTATATTTATCAGAGATAATCAATACAAGGGGTGAATACTCTAGCAGGAAGCGGAATCATAGAGCTCTGACAATTAAGTGGGTTCCCTCAACTTGGCTCCACAGAGTCAAGCGATTTGTGGGATCCCGAGCTCTTTAGTATGGAGCTATGAAACCACTTATCTCCCACTAGAGCGATACATTATATATTGAGAATATATTGTAATACAAATATCTTTAGACCTATAACGACTATTCTAAAGGAGGCCTAAAAGGTCAAGAGATTTGGAGATAATTGAAGATATAAAGAGGGATGCTATTGAACCTTGTGGTAGGATAGGGAGTATAAGTATTATTATGAGTACAATTGAATATTTTTCTAAGCTTTCCCAGTAGTACCTTAATCTTTTTGGTAGTATTACTCTGACTATTTTGTGCCCATCAAGTGGTGGAATAGGGAGTAGGTTGAATGAAGCTAGTGCAATATTTATTAATGTGAATGTGAATAGGAGTGTACCGAAGATACTGTCTAGATCTGGTTTGAATATCCAGTTTATTAATCCAGCGAGTATTGCCATCAAAACATTTGAAACAGGACCTGCCAGTGCTGTTAGGGCTGTCCCTAGCTCTCGTTTTTCAAAATTGTATTCATTGATAGGAACTGGCTTGCTCCATCCGAATCTAAATAAAACCATGCAGAGTGCACCAAGTGGGTCTATGTGTGATATTGGGTTAAGAGTTAGTCTGCCTTCTGCTTTTGCGGTTGGATCTCCCAATTTAAATGCAGCTAATGCATGAGAGTACTCGTGTATTGTTGACGCGATTATGATTGATGGTACTGCGAAAGCTATCCAATATATTGTTTCTGTTGATAACATAATTAGTAATTATAGCACAAGCTGTTTACTAACTTTGATATCCTTCTGCTTGCAAATCATATGCTGATTTGTATTTTCCATCTTCTTTTTGTACTAATTCTCTATGAGTACCTTCCTCTACGATTTTCCCTTTTTCGAGGACTATTATTCTGTCTGCATTTCTTACAGTACTAAATCTATGAGAGATGATGATTACAGTTTTTTTTGTAAAAAAACCATAAATCTTATTGAAAATCTTGTACTCTGAGACAGCATCAATAGCTGCGGTTGGCTCATCGAATACTGCGAGTGGGGCATTCCTATAGAAGAATCTTGAGATTGCAATCTTTTGTTGTTGACCAGAACTTGGTCTTATTCCGCCCTTTAATTTCTCTGTCATAATCTGATCATACTTATTTTCATATTCTTGTACGAAATCATGAGCATCTGCATTTTTAGATGCAGTAATAATATCTTTTTCATCTATCTCTTTTGCAGTTTTGCCAGCATAAATATTTTCTTTAACAGTTAGATGAGGGTAAAAATTAAAATCTTGGAATAATACACCAAGATTTTTGTAGTAATCATCTATTGATAAATCATTTATGTTAATGCCGTTTATTCGAATTTCTCCATCTGTTACTTTGTAAATCCTAGAAAGTAATTTTACGATAGTTGTTTTGCCTGCACCATTGTGACCAACCAAGGCTACTTTCTCACCACTAGCTATTTTGAGATCTAAATTTTTAAATATGAATTTGTCTGAATTAGGATATTTAAATGATACATTTATAAATTCAATTTGTGGAGGTTCAGTTAGTCTTGGTAACTTAATTGCTCCATCTTCAAATCTTGGTTTCATTTCGAAAAGTGTTACCAAATCATTCATCTTTATTGCATACTCGTTCATGTAGAGGATTGAGGAAAGTATCTCCTGTGCTGAATTAGAAAATGTGTCAAGAGCTCTCATTTGAAAAGATACAGTACCAATAGTTATTTTGCCTATCAAGAAGTTGCTAAATATGATGACATATCCAGCAAGACTTGTAATGGAATCTATAATATTTAGGAAAAAATTGGCAAATTCTCTGTCTTTGTTGATTTTTAAAATTCCAGCATTGAACCAGTTGTAAAAGTCAGAATATTTTTTGTCAAAGTAGTTAAAAGCTCCAACTATGCTAATTTCTTGCATGCTTGCAGCATTAGTTAAATTGTATGAGGAATAGCTTGCTTTTCTTTTTCCTTCTGTATTATCTATTTGCCAATGGAAATCCTTCTTCATGAAGTGGGAACTTGGAATGAATTTTATGATAGTTAATACGAGTAAAACAGGGATCATAAGTGGGAAGAAAGAGATTATTACTGCACCTGCAATTGCAGTATTTATTATGTTAGAAAGGAAAATAACAAAGTCGTTTAACAAGGAAAAAGTATCGTATATCCATGTCTGGCATCTTTGTATGAGGTTTACTGTTTCTGGATCTTCAAGATTTTGTATCCCAAGAGAATGTAACTTTCGGTACATTAGTCTCTCAAGTTCACTTCTATCTATCAAACGGAGTCCTCTTGATGAATAGTTGTATAAATTGTCTATAAGCCCCTCTACGAAAATGTAGTACAAGAGAAGAATCATTATATATGTATAGAGTTCTTTTATATCTTTGTTTTCTGTTAAGGAAACTCTTACTAATTCATCAATTACTTTTGCCATAAGTGCAGAGTACATAAGTGATCTTAATCTTCCAATGATGCTTGTTAAAATAAGAATTATTGTTTTAGAAGGAGACATTTTGAAGTAGAGTTTGAAGGTCCATAGCATTACCTTTAGTAACTCTTTTGTTGTTAATTTGGTCTTTTCTTCCTCCATTGTTGTCTCTGGTTGTTAATCTTATATAAGGTTTCTAACTTCGTCATTGTACACGGAAAGTATTATCCAGTAAAGATTCTCAAGGCAATGCTGATAGAAAGGCTCCAATCTAAAAAGTATGTAATTTGTGTTGCACGATCTCGTTATTTAATATATAATCCCAACACTATGTCAAAATTATGCGAAATTTGCGGAAAATCTACGGTTGCAGGAAATAGAATCCAACACAAACACTCTGTGGGTTGGAGATATAAAGCACCAAAGTCTAAAAGACAGTTCAAACCAAATCTAAAGGATGTAGATTTAGAAATAGATGGTTCTTTGATTAAAGCTACAGTTTGTATGAAGTGCTATAAAAGGCTTAAGAAAGAGGAGTAGGGGTAATTAAATACTCAGCCTGTGCAATTTAAGAACACATATATTCGTGTTCTTTTTTTTAAAATGATACAATTCATCAATAATTAATAGTAATAATATATGGGAGTATTTGATCCCCTTTGGGGCTTAGTAACATATGATTTGGGTATAGACTTGGGAACAGCTAATACAATGGTATATATGAGAAACCACGGTATTGTTGTTTCAGAGCCTTCTGTAGTAGCTATTGATAAAAGAAGTAAGACTGTTCTCGCTGTGGGCAAAGATGCAAGACAGATGATAGGAAGAACTCCAGCAAACATTATTGCAGTAAGACCTTTAAAAGATGGTGTTATCTCCGATTTTGATACTACACAGGCTATGATTCATCATTTTATCCATAGGGCTCATAGCTATTTTGGTAAAGCTTTTAAGATTCCAAGACCGAGGGTAATTATTGGTGTTCCTTCTTCTGTCACAGAGGTAGAAAGGCAAGCAGTTATTGATGCTACTAAGACAGCAGGTGCAAGGGAAGTATTCATTGTCGAAGAAGCTATGGCTGCGGCAATAGGTGCTGGCTTAAGAATAGAGGATGCTTCTGGAAATATGATTATTGATATTGGTGGTGGTACAACTGATATTGCAGTTTTTTCGTTAGGAGACATTGTTGTCGATGGAACGATAAGAGTTGCTGGAGATGAAATGGATTTGGAGATAATAAGTTACATCAGGAGTAAATATAATATGTTAATAGGAGAGAGAACTGCAGAAGATGTTAAGATAACTATGGGCTCGGCAATGCCTTTGAGAAAAGAAAAAAAGATTGGAGTACAAGGTAGAGATTTGCTTACTGGTTTACCAAAAACTGTTGATATCAGCAGTATTGAAATTAGAGAAGCTATGATGGGCACTATTAGTATCATTACTGAAGCTATTAAAGACACAATAGAGGATACTCCTCCTGAATTACTTAAAGATATTCTTACTGCAGGTGTAAGTCTTACAGGTGGAGGAGCTTTGATTAGAGGTCTAGATGCATATCTTACTTCTGAACTAAATATGCCAGTTAAAATAGTTGAAGATCCAATGTCTACTGTTGCAAGAGGTACTTCCTTGATGCTTGATCATATAGAATTGTTAGAAAGGGTTCAGAAATCTTGGGAAGAGTTAGTTTAACTTTGTCGTTTTAAGCTATGAAGAAAAATAGCAACAACATATTCTCAAATGAGATAATCCTTTTCCCTATAGGATTGTTTTTCTCAATCGTTTTTTTACTTGGTGATTCTGTAAATGCATTCTCATTTGTTCGTAAGGGTCTTTCATATATTGCACAACCAATATATTACAGTGCAAATATCGCAGGATTAAAAGTTTCCTCCTATGTACATTCTGTAATAGAATTGGATGAATTGAAGAAAAACTATGAAGGATTGAGTCTAAAGTTGTACGAAACAGAGGTAGAGAATTCTTACTATGCCATGTTGTTAGAAGAAAATGAATCACTAAAAAGGCAAATAGATCTGAGTAATAGAGAGAATAAGTATGTGTTGGCTAAAGTCTTGAATGGAAGCTCTGTGGATTCTCTTCGTATTGATCAAGGTCAAGCTTCTGGCATAAGTGTAGGTGATATTGTAACCATAGGAAATGTATATGTTGGAGTTATTTTAGAATGTGATGAAAAAGGCTCTTTAGTTAGACTTGCCAATAGTAAGAATAGTAGCTTAGAAGTAATTCTAGTAGAAGGAGACTGGCAGAGTGTTACAAAAAATAAAGAAATTGGAGTATTAAGTAAGGCTGTTGTAAGTGGATCTGCAGAAGGTATCAAACTAGAAAATATCTCCAACAATGTAAATATTCAAAATGGAAGTTTGGTTGTTGTAAATGATTCTAAGGTTGGTGAGAATTTAGTGCTAGGATATCTGGTGGATATTTCTACAAATCCTGCGGATATTTCTAGAACAGGATATGTATCTCCTGTTCTAGATTATGACAATCTAGTAACTGTTTTTGTGAATATCGGATATTAAATTTATATATTTTAAAGATGATACTTTATGTTCTCTTTGCAATTGTAGGTTTTGTAGTATTACTTTTCTTAGAGAGCTTCTCCTTGTCTTTGTTTGGATTTAGTTTGCTGTTTGTAGTATTTCTTTTCTTTTACAAGATAATAGACTTAAAACTCTTACTGATTATTTCTGCTTTTGTTACTCTTTTCTTGGATGTTGTACTAAATATACCTTTAGGTAGCACATTTCTTTCTTTTCTCTCTGCACTTTTCTTCTATCGTGTCCTTTCTTTGTTCCTTTCTACTGAAAGAGGTTTCTTCTCATATATTTTTAAAATATTGGCAATATTCTTCTTCTACATTGCAAGTTTTTACATTCAAAGGCTCTTTACATTTGGTAATCTAGGATACTTTGAGGTAAATCTTTTAATATCATCTTCTGTAAAAGCTTTCTTTGGTTTGTTAATTCTTTCTCTTCTTGATAATTTCACTCAAAAACTAAGGGGAAATAGTAAGGGTAATTCTCTTAAGTTTAAATAGCATAAAATGGATTTAAAATTTTCTAAAAAAATAGAATACAAGGATAAAAGGAGGAAGCAGATGAGTATAGAAAAGCCTAACTTCAAGAATTTTGTCAGAGAAGTATTTAAAGGAGAGGGAAGAGGGGAGGAAAAAACTTTCTGGAGGTATTTGTTTGTCTTTTTGTTGTTTGCATCTCTTTTTACACTTTTGATAGTGGATCTTTCTGAATTACAGATTGTAAAAGGGGAAGAAATGCTTGCAAAATCAGTGAATAATCAAGTGAAGATAAGGAAAATACCTGCATATAGGGGTGTGTTTTTTGATAGAAATGGCAACTTGTTAGCGCAAAACTCGCCATCAATGAAAGTATATATCGCATTAGAACATTACATGGATACCTCTGGAATGATAGACTCTGAACTTTTGGAAAAGACATCTGTTACCCTAGGAGGTATCCTTGGAGATTCATGGAAGAAAACCTCTGATGATGGTAAACAGGAATATAGCAGTATCTCTGAAAAAGTATATTCTGTTTACAAGGAAAGTATGTATTTTAAAGAAGTATTAATTGCTTCTGACATTGATGATACTGTTGCGATTAAAATAAAGGCCGATTCAGAATCTCTTCCAGGAGTATATATAGAGAATGGAAGTAAAAGATCATATCCTGAAGGTTCTGTGATTTCCCATCTTCTTGGATATACAGGAGATGTATCTGCAGAAGATTTAGAAAATCTAGACTATGTTGATTCTACAGATGTAATTGGAAAGACAGGTTTAGAAAAAGAATATGATGAAAGATTGTTAGGTACTAGTGGAGAAATGGCATGGGAAGTTGATGCTTTAGGTAGAACTTTGTCAAAGGAAGGCTATGTTGTATCTGAGCCCGAATCTGGTGAGAATCTGTATCTTACAATAGATATAAATCTTCAAAATGAGCTATATGACATTGTAAAAAATGGTGTCAAAACATACTCTGCTAATGCTGGAGCTGCTGTAGTTGAGGATGTAACTAATGGTGAAATTTTAGGAATGGTTTCTTTCCCAAGCTATGACAACAATCTGTTTGTTGGTGGTATATCTCAAAAGAACTATTCAAAGTTAGTGAACGACAAGAAAAATCCTCTAATGAATAGAGCAATCGCTGCACAAATGCCTCCTGGTTCTACATTTAAAACCATAGTTGCAACTGCTGCTTTGGATGCAGGAGCAATAACTAAAGAGACTAAATATGTAAGTAGAAGAGGATATACTTTCTCTAGCGGTGCTCCATTTCAAGATTACAGAAATAATGCATATGGAGTTTTAAATCTAATTGAGGCAATATCTGTCTCTTCGAATATATATTTCTGTGAAGTCATTCGAAATTGGGATATGGATAAATTGGTTCCATATTTAGAAAAGTTTGGGATTGGAAGCTATACAGGTATTGATATCCCAGGAGAAGCACCTGGTAGATTGCCATCACCTGCAAACAAAATAGCATTGGCGAATACAACAAGTCCGTGGTTAGATCCAATCTGGTACCCAGAAGGAGATTCATGTAATTCAGTAATTGGTCAAGGAATTACTTTAGTTACTCCAGTACAGATGGCAAATTGGACATCAGCAATCGCAAATGGAGGGACACTAAATACTCCTCATTTGGCTAAAACATTTGAGAATGAAAAAAAAGAGAAGGAAGATCTTTCATTTGAGCCAATATATACAAAGATAGCTTCCAAAGAAGCATTGGCCACAACAAGAGAAGGTATGTGGAGTACTGTTAATGGTACTAGAGGAAATATTCATACTCTTTCAGGTCTTAAGGTTCAAGTTGCTGCAAAGACAGGTACAGCTGAGTTCGGAGCTTTAAATAGCAAAGGAGAGTATGAAAATACTCATGCATGGGTTACAACATTCTTTCCGTACGACGAACCTAAATATGCTCTGACAATATTTTTAGAAGATGGAGGAGAAAGTATAAATGCAGTAAGAATGGCAAGAGAAATGATAATTTGGATGATTGATAATAATTTAATCACCAATTAATATCTCTACTGCATAATCTACTATGCAGAAATTGAACTATACAAACAGCAACTATCCATTTCTTCTTAAGGAAATATATGATCCTCCTAAATGTTTGTACTATGAAGGAGATGTAAATCTTCTAAATATGAGGTGCATATCGATAGTTGGCACTAGAAAGATAACTAGGTATGGGGAGCAACTAATTAAAGACTTCTTGAATGTAGAATTAGGTCATTTAAATATAGCTTTCGTAAGTGGTTTAGCTCTTGGTGTTGATGCATTGGTTCACAAGAGATGCTTAGAGTTAGGTATTAAAACAATTGCAATTGTTCCCGGTAGTTTTGATTCAGCTATACCACAAAAGAATAGGGATATTTGTAAAGAAATTCAAAAAAAAGGTTTGCTCCTCGCAGAGTTTCCTGAGGGTAAGCAGTTTGGGAAAGAAATGTTTGTTATGCGAAATAGACTCTTAGCAGGAATATCTGATTCTACTGTAGTTATAGAGGCTGGTGAAAAAAGTGGTTCTCTCATAACTGCAAGATATGCTTTGGAATATAATAGAGAGGTATATGCAATCCCGGGTAATATTTTTAATCCTTTCTCGAGAGGGTGCAATGAGCTTTTGAAGTATGGAGCAAATATGATCACAAGAAGAGAAGATTTTAGAGAAATTGTTGGTTTAAGGGACAATCAGGCCTTGCTTAATATTCTTTGATAATATATAACTGCTCTGAAATTTGACAGCAGTAAAATAATTAAGGTATTTTAAATCTAATGGTTAAAGCAAAAAAGAAAAAGAATTCTGCGAAAACATATACAAATCTTTTGATTGTAGAATCTCCATCAAAGGCAAAGACGATAAATAAGTATCTTGGATCTGAGTATAAGGTGATGGCTACAGTAGGTCATGTCATAGATTTGCCAAAGACAAAACTTGGTGTTGATATTGAAAATGATTACGAGCCACTTTTTGAAACAATATATGGCAAAGGAAAGATAATTACAGATTTGAAGAAGGCTATCCCAAAGGGTGGTAATGTTTTTCTTGCAATGGACCCTGATAGGGAGGGAGAAGCAATTGCGTGGCATGTAGCCAATGCTCTTAAGCTCAAGGATGCTCAAAGAGTTACTTTCCATGAAATTACAGAAGGAGCAATAAAGGAAGCTGTTAAGCATCCATCAAAGGTTGATATCAATCTTGTAGATGCTCAAAAAGCAAGGAGAGTGTTAGATAGGTTGGTTGGATACAAGCTTTCAGAGTTGATTTGGAAAAAGATATGGTACGGTCTTTCTGCTGGAAGAGTTCAATCTGTAGCATTGAGACTAATTGTTGAGAAAGAAGAAGAGAGAGAAAAATTTGATTCTGAAGAATATTGGGATGTCTCAGTGAAGCTAGAGGATGGTGAAAAGAATGTTCTTTTAGCTAAGCTTGTAAAAAAAGACAGTAAAAAATATATTCCAAAAGAGAAGAAAGAGGTAGAAGATTTTGAGAAAAAAATTGGCAACTCTAAATTTGTTGTCAAAGATGTTGTAAAAAAGAATTTGAATAAACATGCATATCCTCCATTAACAACTTCCACACTCCAGCAGGCTGCATACAATATATTGGGATATCCATCTAAAAGGACTATGAGTATTGCACAAATTTTGTATCAATCTGGATATATCACATACATGAGAACAGATTCTGTTTTCTTGAGTAGCAAAGCAGTAGATGAAATTAGAGCTTTAGTAAACAGTATGTTTGGAGCTGAATATATCCCCGAAAAACCAAACTTTTACAAAAACAAGTCTAAGAATGCACAAGAAGCACATGAGGCAATAAGGCCAACTGATTTCAACTTAAGCCATGAAAAAGTATCCAAAGATCTGGGTGGAGCTGCAGGTAAATTGTATGAATTAATATGGAAGAGGGCAGTTTCAAGTCAAATGAGTGAGAAGAAAGTTGAAGTTTTAACAGTATCTTTAGTACCAAAAGATCTTCAGAAACCTGAATATCTTTTCACAATGGGAGGTGAAATTGTTTTGTTTGATGGTTTTAGAAAAGTATTAGGTACAAAGAAGATGGAAGATGATCTTCAAGAGATATCACAAATAAAGAAAGGTGATGAATTGAAGAAAGTAGACTTTGTAAATGAGCAGAAATTTACTCAACCTCCAGCTAGATATACAGAAGCATCTTTGATTAAGAAGCTAGAAGAGCTTGGTATTGGTAGGCCTTCTACATATGCCACAATCATATCTACAATTCTTGGTAGAGGTTATGTCGAAAAAGATGGTAGAGCACTCTTTCCTACAGATATTGGAAGGGTTGTTACAAACTTCCTCAAAAAGAGTTTTGAGAGGTTGATGGATTACAAATATACTGCAAATGTAGAGGATGAATTAGATGGTATTGCCTTGGGAAAAAAGAAATATGTACCAGTCATAGATAGTGAATACAAAGTATTAAAAGAGGGTATAGATATCGCTTTGGAATCTGTAAAGAAAGACGATGTTGTAATTTTAGGAAAATCAGATGAAAAATGTTCTGACTGTGGAGGTGAAATGATCATTAGACTTGGAAGATATGGTAAATTTTTGAGCTGTGCTAAATTCCCTGAGTGTAAGGGTATGAAGGATCTATCTGGTGGAGAGGAAAGCCTTGATCTGGTTAAATATTTTAAGCCTACCGAGTGTCCTGTATGTAAATCAAAGTTAGTTCTAAAAAATGGTAAATACGGTAAGTTCTGGGCTTGTGAGAAATATCCAGAATGTAAAGGTATTGTACCATTACTTTTGAATGAAAGTTGCCCTGAATGTGGACATCATTTGGTTGAAAGAAAAGGGAAATGGGGTAGAAGCTTTACAGGATGTAGCAATTACCCAAACTGTAAATACATCAAGAAATTTAAGAGCAAAAAAAAGAAAAAGAGTTAACCTCTTTTTAACAACTATTACATATGATAGTTGTATGCTTCCAAGAGAAAAATATCTTCAAAGAGGAATAGATAATTTAAGTGATATGGAACTAATAGCAATATTGGTTGGTAGCGGTATTAAAGGAAGGGATTTTCTTGCAGTTTCTAGAAATATCGTTTCTAAAATGAGGAAGATTACCTCTAAGCATAATTCAATAGCTTTGAGAGATATGACAGAGATAGAAGGAGTAGGGGTTGTTACGGCAATGAGAATATTATGCGGTATAGAGCTTGGTAAGAGGCTATATGATTTTGGAAGTTGTGAGAAAAGTATTGTAAAGAACTCAGAAAACGCATATGCAATTCTTAAAGATATAGGTAAGAAAAAACAGGAATATGTAGTAGCACTTTTTTTAAATTCTAGATTTGAAGTCTTAGACAGAAGAACAATATGCATAGGTAGTTTAGATGGTGTCTCTGTCTTGCCAAGAGATATCATAATTCCTGCATTGGAATTAAACTCAAGCAGTGTGGTAATTGCACATAATCATCCTTCTGGTGATCCGACCCCTAGCAGTGAAGATATTCTCATTACAAAGAGAATATCGGAAGGCTTGTCTCTAGTGGGACTTAATCTCTTAGACCATATTGTAATTGGAGATAATCAGTGGAGAAGGGTTGAAGTATAGCTCTAAAATATGTATAATCCCTACAGTTATTTAATCTCATATATCTTTGTACCAATCCTGGACATAGTCCTACAAAGATATTAATAAAAAAAGGAAAGGGAAAAATGAAAGAAGTACAAAAAGAAGTCTTAGAGAAAACAGAGACTCAAAACAAAAGTTTTCAAACACCAGAATTAATTGAAATGCTTCAAGCAGGAGCTCACTTTGGTCACAAAAAGAGTGCTTGGAATCCTCGTATGAAAAAATACATATATGAGGAAAGAAATGGTATTCACATTATCGATTTAGTAAAGACAAAAGAACTTTTAGAGAAAGCACTTTTGCAGCTTTCTAATGGTGCTGATAGAGGTAATGTTTTGATAGTTGGAACTAAAGGACAAGCAGCATCAATTGTTCAATCAGTAGCAGAAAAGAATGGTATGTTCTACATCAACAGAAGATGGCCAGGTGGTCTTTTTACAAACTTTGATGTTATGAAAAAGAGTATCCAAGGTTTGATAAAAATGGAAGATCAATTAGCAAGAGGAGCTCAAGGTTTGGTAAAGAAAGAAATTCTTTTGATGGAAAGAGATGTTGAAAGGTTGAACAGAATATACCAAGGTATCAAATTCATGGACAAATTACCTGAAATTATGATTGTTGTAGATACTAAGGTTGAGGACAATGCTATTAAGGAAGCAAAAGCTATGGAAATTCCAATTGTTGCATTGATAGATACAAACTGTAATCCAGACTTAGTTGATTATCCAATACCTGCAAATGATGACTCTTTGAAGAGCATCTCTTTGTTTGTAAATCTCTTAGGAGATGTAGTTGGAAAATCTAAAAAAGCTCTTTCTGTAGTATCATTAAGAAATGATCAAGAAGCAATGTTAGCAAAACTTTCAAAAGATTTCGCAGATGAGAAAGAAAGACAATCAAGAATGGAAAATGAAGAAAGAGAAAGAATGAAGTCACTTAGAGAAGGAAAAATTCAAGCAGAAAGTACAAGCTCTGTTGTTAGAGTTGTAAAGAAAGAGAAAGATATTAATGCAGAGATAGAAGCAGCAGAAAAAGTGAAGCAAGAAGCAGATAGCAAAGGTGTTGAAGACTTAGGTCTTTCAGCAAGAGTTGTTAAAGCTCTAGCAGATGCTGGAATAGATACTGTTTCTAAGATCAAGAGTACTCCAAAAGAAGAGTTACTTGCTTTGAAAGGTATCGGAGCTAAAGCAGTAGATGAAATCTTGCAAGCAGTTAAATAATTTAAGCGATTCATATCATGGGTATAACTATTGATGATATTAAAACATTAAGATCAAAAACATCAGCAGGAATGGCATTGTGTAAAGAAGCATTACAAAAAGCTGAAGGAGATATGAAGAAAGCTGTAGAATATATTAACGAAAGAAGTGATGTTATTGGAAGATTAAGGAATTTAACAGGTGCAAAGATTGGGTTGTGTAAAGTAGCATTTGAAGATTCAGGCAAAGATTTCGAGAAAGCTGTGGAAATAATTAAAGAAAGAGGGTGGGATGAACCAATAGAACCAGAGGGTAATCAGAAAAAAGAAGGAGTCATCGATGTATATGTTCACGGAACCGAGCAAAGATTAGTTTCTTTGGTTGAGGTTCAATGTAAAACTGATTTTGTTGCAAGAAACGAAGACTTTAGAAAGTTTGCACATGAGCTTTCTCTTCAAGTAGCAGCAATGAAACCAGAGTATATTTCCAAAGAATCTCTTTCGGAAGAAGAAGTAAAAACTCTCAAAGACTTGTTTACAAAAGAAGCAGAAAGTGAGAATAAACCAAAAGAAATAATGGATAAGATCATCGATGGTAAATTAAGTAAGCATTTCGCTGAAAAGTGTCTCTTAGAGCAGAAATGGTTCAAAGATGAATCTAAAACAATGAAAGCTTTGTTAGACGAAGCTATTCAGAAAATGGGAGAACCAATTGTAGTATCCAGAATGCTTGTTTGGGAAGTCGGCAAGAAGTAGACAATATCTCTTGGTTGATATACAATACCTTAATAATATTTAAGGTATTTTCGTATGGATTTAGAGCAATTTAAGGTTGATATTTCAAAGTGTATTTCTCATTTACAAGAAGATCTTTCTCAGATTCGAACAGGTAGAGCAACTCCAGAACTTGTAGAAGATATCTTAGTTAATGCTTACGATACATCTTCTCCATTAAAGAATTTGTCCTCAATAAATGCAATAGATGCAAAAAGCATTAATATTCAACCATGGGATAAAGGTATCCTTGAAAACATTTCAAAAGCAATTAGTGCTGCTAACTTAGGTTTCTCTCCAATCACAGAGGGAGATCGTGTCATTGTAAAAATCCCAGACTTAACGGAAGAACGAAGAAAAGAGTATGTTAAGGTCATGAAGGAAAGAGTAGAGGATGGAAGAGTTGCAGTAAGACAGGTTAGACAGAAATATATGAAGGAAATAGATGAAATGCAGAAAGATGGATTTTCTGAAGATGAAGCAGATAGATTTAGAGATGAAATTGAAAAAGAAGTGAAAGAGGCAAATAATAATATAGAGAGTATTAGAGAAGAGAAAGAAAAAGACTTGTTAACAATCTAAATTTTGTTTCATTAGAATGCTTTCTGTCATAATAAATATATTACTTTTCATACTTGTAATTGGTACTTTAACTTTTGTTCACGAGCTTGGACACTTTGTTGTCGCTAAGTTGATAGGTGCAAAAGTATTTGAGTTTGCATTGGGTTTTGGACCAAAACTTCTTTCTAAGATATACAAAGGAACTGAGTATAGCATTAGGATTCTTCCACTTGGAGGTTATGTAAAAATACTTGGTGATGGTGATCCTGGAGAAGAAAAAGACAAGAGTGATGTTAAAGGTAATCTCTCTAAGAAACCAAAATATCAGCAAGCTTTTGTTATGTTAGCAGGAGTGACTATGAATATTATCCTAGCAATAACTTTCTACTACATAGTACTTGGAAATTCTGACTGGAAATTAGTTCTTGGAACAGAATTTGAAAACTTCAAAGCAGTTGGAGCAACAATTTCTCGTGAGAAGGTAGGTGATGTTGAATATAGTGAGGTAATAGATGAAAGTGGTGCTAAAGAAGCAAATTTGCCATCTAGTGGTGTGATAAATACCATTGGTGGTGAAAAGATAGAGTATTCGGATGAAGTAGGAAAGAAATTGTCACAATACAAAGGGAGTACAGTTGTCTTAAATATATGTTCTAATGATAATTGTCTAGATTACAATGTAAAAGTATCTGACGAAGGTAAAATTGGTGTTGCTTTAGCACATAACTACCTTCTAATACTTTCGTATGAAGATGGAAAATTATTCTCAGGACCAGCACACTTAATAAATACAGTAAGATTAATAACTGATAAGTTAGGAGATATAATTAATAAAGCTCAGGATACAGGAGACTATACAGAGCTTTCTAACTCTGTTTCTGGTCCAATAGGGATATACTTTGTAATAGATTACTTTAAAGATTTTGGATTGATTGCATTCATTAGTCTTGTTGCAGATCTCTCACTTTCTTTAGCGATTGTAAATATTTTGCCAATACCAGCATTAGATGGTGGAAGAGTAGTGATACTTTTAATTGAAGCAATCTTCAGAAAAGACTTAGATGAAAGGATAGAAGCTATTATCATAAATGTAAGTTTCTTTCTTTTGATGGCTTTGATTGTATTCATAATAATAAAAGATATTGTAAATATCGAAAGTATAAAGAATATGTTTATGTAGTGTAGTAAAAGGTTAGAAAGGTGTGATATAATCACCATGCGTAATTATTAATTTAAAGGAGGTCAAATGTCAGTAATTGTACATTCTAACGAAAATATAGACAGTGCTCTAAAGAGGCTTCACAGAGAGGTTTTAAGAGAAAAAATTCTTGAGACTTACAGAAGTAAAGCTTTTAGAGTAAGAGAAGCAGACTTGAAAATAGCAAAGAGAAAAGAATGGGCTAAGATGAAGAGAAGAAGAAGAACTGCTGCTAGAAGAGCTAAATAAATTTTTCATTTCTAACGATGTCTTTTTTAGATGATGTAAGAAAAGATATGTTTTTAGCTATTAAAGAGGGTAACACTGAGAAATCAGATATTCTTAAAATGGTGTTGGCTTCTGCAAAGAATTACGAAATAGAGATTGGAAAAACACTTGAAGATTTGGATGTTGAAAAGATTTTCAGAAAAGAAGTAAAAAAGGTAAAAGATTCCATAGAACAGTTTGAAAAAATGGGTAGAGATGATCTCGTCTCTAGAGAAAAGATTCAATTAGAAGTATTAGAAAGCTATATCCCAGAATTAATGTCTGAAGAAGATGTGAGAACTTTTGTAAAAGGAAAGATCTCAGAATTAGGTATTGAGGACAAAAGAGATATGGGAAGATTGATGGGTGCAGTTATGAAAGAAATTGGAAGCAAAACAGATGGTAGTGTAGTCAAATCAGTTGTTGAATCTTTACTTAGCTAAAATGAAGCTAGAGATATATAATTGGGAAATATTAACAAAATCATTCCCTGAATTCCCTTTCTCAAGTAAAAATCTTAAAAATTCCATTCTCAAAAGTTTTTCTGTATACAATATTTCAAACCTGAGTATAGTTTTTGTATCAGAACAATATATTCAAAGATTGAACAAGGAGTTTAGACAGAAGGATTCTGTTACGGATGTGTTATCTTTTGTTGTTGACGCAAAGCCACTTGTTGGAGAAGTATATATCTGCCCAAAATTCATTCAGCCTAACTATGGTTCCGAAGAAATAGTAAGAGATATCGTTCATGGTATTTTGCATATACTTGGTGAAGACCATACCATTGAATTTACCAATGAAAATCTTCCAAAAGAAAAAATGTTTGTAAAACAAGAGAATATATTGCAGAATATATTAAATGAAATTAATAGTAGGTCTGGGGAATCCAGAAAAAATATATCTTAATACTCGCCATAATGTTGGCTTTGTTTTTCTTGATAGACTAAGAGAGAGATTCCTTTTTCAAGGTGATATCTATGCTACAGAGTGGTGCAAAGAGGATACATTTAAATCAGAGCTAAGCTTTTTAAAACAAGGCTCTAAAATAATTGCCATTTTCCAAAAACCACTAACATATATGAATAGGTCTGGAGAGGCAGTTGCAAAAGTTGTAAAAAAATTTGAAATTACGAATCTAGAAGAAAACCTTATTCTAGTACATGACGATTTGGATTTACAACTTGGTAAGTACAAAATACAAGTAGAAAAATCTCCTCAAGGGCATAATGGTGTTAAGAATGTAGAAGAAAGATTAAGTACATCATCTTTTAAACGAGTTCGAGTTGGTATTGAAAATAGGGGAGAGAGAAAGATCCCTGGTGAAGACTATGTCTTGATGAATTTCTCAAAGGAAGAAAAAGAAACTCTTGATGAAGTGATTGAAGAGTGCACCAGATCAGTTCTCTCAGAAATATTACTTTAGAATATATATCTTTTTGGTATTTGAATATGCTTCCCTTAATTCCGAATATGAGTGCATCTTTAAGCTAGAATCAGACTCTAACACGGAAGCTATATAGTTACTCTCTAATGTTATTCCAATATTCAAAATCTTTTCCTCCTCTCCTACAAAGAAGATAATTCTTCCTCTTGGAATATTGGGAATTACATTTAAGTTCATTTCTAAAAGAAGGTCTTTTTCTTTGAAATATGACAACAATGTTTCTGAATATGGAATACTTACATCGTATTCTTCAATATTATTCTTGTTGAAATAGTATGCACTTAATACTGGTTCAATAGGCAAATGCAAATTGTAATATGCTTGAGAAATCAACCTAAAAGAATCGAATCCTCCAAAGAGGTACTTTGTTTTTTCTTCTAAATTACCATCTTTTCTTCCACTCCATTTCTGAGAATTAATGATACTCACAGCACTATCAAAGATCTCTGTAGAAGATGTATTCAAAATATTCTCTATTCCATCTCTCCCAACCTCACTATCGGCACTATCTATAATGGAATCATAATCAAGATCATAACTTGTTTTACCATTCTCATCATAAAGATATGCACTATTGTATGTATTTAAATCTATGAAAATGGATATAAAAAAATAGATACAGGAAAAGGACAAGAAAAGCTTTGTTAAAAATGAAAAACACTTATTTTTTGAAAGATATCTTTCCAAAACATAAAGACAGAATATTGCAATAACGACAATCTCAATTGCAAACAAAGGACTCAAAGAATATCCAGCAAAAAGATTTGGTTCTAAAAGATATTTAAATACAGTAAATTTAGTATCTGACAGTGGATAGAGCAAAAGAATTTCGGAAGTTAAAATGTCAGCAAAGAGGTGAAGTAGTGTAGAAATTAAAAATGTATTTGCAAGGATATTCAGAAGATCTGGATGTAAAATACCAGCTGTTTTTTTGTTTAGTATTTTTGAGAAAGGTTTAACTAGTAGTCGAAGCAATATCCAAATGCCAAAATACAAGATAGGTGTGTGTGAAATAATTTCGTGATGAAGAAATGTAGGAATATGTAGAAATGTGAGAAGAAAAATGTCGAAATCAGGTAATATTCCAAAGAATAAACTAAAGAAAGCTACAAGTATCTGTTCTTCGTGTTTTAATCCTCTTATTTCTTTCTTCTGAATGAGCTCATTTCCTAGGTATGAGAAAGGTGCATGTGCTAAAAACATATTTCTTAATTATGAAATTATCTTAAAGATTATACATATTTTCGAATGATTGATAAAATAGCCATATTATGACGAATAGTACAAAAAATCTCTCTTCCGTATTAAGTAGAGGATATACAGATAAAATTGAAGAAATACTAGAAAAGAAATCTGTTTCAGGTATAGACTCCGAATTCTATGAAATAGCATTGGATATACTAGGTAGAGCAATCGGTAAATCTGTTTGGTTGTTTAAAGAAAAAGAAGGAGATCTGCAAAAGCATACGATATTACTATCCAATAACGATGTTTTTGATATTAAGGATTTCATAGATTTGGGATATACAAAGGTTGAGAGGGTATGGAATCAAGGAGAGATTTCAATTTTAGGAGATGTTGTAATTATTTGGCCATTTAGTATGGAGAATATTGTAAGGTTGAGCCTTTTTGATGACAAGATTGAAAGTATTGATTTGATAGATGCTACAAGTAGGAAAAAGATAAAAGGTATTGGAAAGAAAATGTTTTTAAATAACTCATCTGAGCTTCTTGTTGCGAATGAAGATGCCGAAGAGAGCCTTAGCCTTACATTGGTTTCAAATCTTGGAATGGATAAAGATGGCGTTGATATTGGTATTAGAAGGATACCAAATATAGACAGCTATATTTCCAAGAAAGCAGTATTGGAGATAATAAAGAACTATAAAAGTAGAGGATATTCAATTGTATATGTAGCAAAAAGTATTGAGAGGTATGAAGAAAATGCTAAGGATGTCTTCGAGAAAGTAATAGATGAGATATATTCCAAAGAGGATGATCTAGGAAAAAATATTAACAGGGGATTTGTCTCTAGTATCTCAAAAATACTCGTTTTGACAGATCTTGAAGTTCTTGGGGAGATAGATCTTTCTATGTATGAGTCCAAAAACCTTAATATCGATCCTGGTTCGGTTGAGATATTGAAGAAGATAATCCCAGGAGACTATGTTGTTCATGAGGATCATGGTATTGGTAGGTATGTTGATATTCAAAAAAGAGAAGCAGGCTACTATATAGAGTTGGCATATGCAGGTAAGGATAAGTTGTATATCCCTCTTAGTGCTTCTAAAAAACTAACTAAGTATGTCGGGGCAGGAAAAGGCAAACCAAAGCTTACAGGACTTAACAGCGGTGTGTGGAGTCGTATTTCAAAGAAGGCAAAGGAGAAGGCAGAAGATATAGCGAAAGAACTTTTACAATTGTATGCATTAAGAAAAGTCGCGAAGAGAGAACCTGTCATTTCATCACAATCTTCTTTGGATGATCTTGATCTTTTCATTAGTAAATTTGAATTTAAAGATACAGACGATCAGCTATTGGCTACAACACATATTATTAATGATTTGCAAAGGTCTAAGCCAATGGATAGATTGCTTGTAGGAGATGTTGGCTATGGAAAAACAGAAATGGCAATGAGAGCAATGTTCGCAACTGCAAACGAGGGTTTCCAAGTAGCTCTACTTGCACCTACAACGGTCTTAGTTCAACAGCATCTCTCAACATTGAAAAAAAGACTACAAGACTATCCTTTCAACATATCAAGTATTTCAAGATTTTCTTCTGAGGCAGAAAGAAATGATGTAGTAAAAGGTTTGAAAGATGGAAAGATTGATATTGTTGTTGGTACACATTCTCTTCTTAGTGATGAGATATCTTTTAAAAATCTTGGTCTTTTAGTCATAGATGAGGAACAAAAATTTGGTGTAAAGCAGAAAGAAAAGATTAAGAGTAGGAGAGTTGGAAGTAATGTCCTCTCCATGACAGCGACACCAATACCAAGGACATTGAGTATGGCTCTTGCTGGAATTAGGGATATTTCGGTTTTAGCAACACCTCCTTCTGGTAGAAAAGAGGTTACTAACAGATTTGAAAAATTTGATTGGAATATTGTAAAAGAAGCCATTGAGAAAGAATTATCTCACAATGGTCAGGTATATTTTCTACATAATCGAGTATCTACAATTACTTCTGTTCTTGAGAAATTGATGAAAATGTTTCCACAGAAGAGTATCGCTGTTGCTCATGGTCAAATGAGTGTGCAACTTTTGTACAAGACAATGACAAAATTCATAAAGGGGGAGATAGATATTCTTGTATGTACAACAATAATTGAAAATGGTTTGGACATACCAAATGTTAATACCTTGATAGTTGAAGACTCAACGATGTTGGGTCTTTCACAGATGTATCAAATTCGAGGAAGAATTGGTCGATCGGAAAAGCAGGCATATGCATACTTCTTCTACAATACTCTTAAGGGTGATTCTGTTTTAAGGTTGGAGGCAATCAAAGAGTCCGAAGAGTTGGGTTCTGGTTTCTTGCTTTCAAACAAGGATTTAGAAATAAGAGGAGCGGGTGATATCCTTGGGAGCAATCAGTCGGGTACAATAAACTCTGTTGGCTATGGATTGTATTCCCAAATGCTAAATGAAGCGGTAGAAAGACTTCGTTTGATGGGTAAATAATTTTCCCTTGGCAAATCAGAACCTTTGATTTAGTATATACACATGTCTTCACTGTACCAAAAATATAGATCTTCAAACTTTAATGAAATTAAAGGGCAGGAGAATATTACTAAGCTTCTTAAGAATGCTATTAAGGGCAATCAGATATCTCATGCATATCTTTTAGTTGGTTCTAGAGGTACTGGAAAAACAAGTACAGCAAGAATCTTAGCTAAGGCTGTAAACTGTTTGAATCCTTTGAAAGATGGAAATCCATGTAATGAATGTGAATTCTGTAAAAGCATTTCAGAAGGTAGATTTTTGGATTTGATAGAGATAGATGCAGCTTCTAACAGAGGTATTGATCAGATTAGGGAATTAAAAGAGAAGATAGAGTTTTCTCCATCCCAGGGTCGATTTAAAGTGTATATAATTGATGAGGTCCATATGTTGACCACTGAGGCTTTTAATGCACTTCTTAAGACACTAGAGGAACCTCCAGAGCATGTTATTTTCATATTTGCTACTACGGATGTACACAAGTTACCTCCTACAATTCTTTCTAGATGTCAAAGATATGACTTTAGATTAGGAACTGAAAAAGAGATAAAGGGTTTGATAGAAGAAATTTCAAAAAAGGAGGGAATAAAGATTAGTGGAGATGCTTTAGATATTGTTGTAAACAATGCAAAAGGTAGTTACAGAGATGCTCTGTCTATCCTTGATGTTGTATATTCTGGACAAGAAGAGGGTAATCAGGATATTACAGCCGAAGAGGTAAGGAAAATTCTTGGTATTCCTAATAGGGATCAGGTGTTAATTCTTTTGAAGAATTTGCTTGATGGTAATGGTTCTAGATCATTGGAAATAATAGAGGAATTAGAAAATACAGGAATAAATATACAGCAATTTACGAGCTATGTTTTAGATATTCTTCGTGAGATTCTTAGTTCAAAGATTAGAAAAAGGTTAGAGGGAGACTATGAATTTGTTAAGGATGTAGAGATAAAGGAGTTGCATAAATTAACAAATTTGTTTTTGGAAGCAGAAAATAGAATTAGGTATGCAAACAATCAACCTTTAGTTTTAGAAATGATTATTCCAGAGATGATGAAGGCTGGAAGTCAGAGCGAAGTTAAGATCGTAAATAGAGATGTTAAGAATATGATAGCAAGTGTTAAAGCACCAGAAGAGAAAGTTGAAGAGCCAGCAGTTATCGTAGTAGAAGAAGAAAAGAAAGAATCTTGTGAAGATATTTCTGTTGATGATATAAAGAAGAAATGGGATGCTTTCGTAGCTGAAATTAAGCCTTTTAATGGCCATCTCTATGCATTTTTAGAAGGAGCTAGTATTGTAAAGTTTGAGGAAGGAGTAATCTTCTTGGATGTACCTTTTAAATTCCACAAAGAGAGAATGGAGATGCCAAAGAGTAGGAACATTATTTCTGATGTATTTAAAAAAGTTTACGGTATCAATTGTAGAATAGATTGTACTGTTAATGAAAGTATTAAGCCGAAGGGTAAATCTGATGCTGAATTTGTTTTAAGGAATTTGCCAACACAGCCTAAGAAAGAAGAGAAGCCAAAGGATGAAGAAAACAACTTCAAGAGAAAGAAGTTGGGAAGTGAAATAGAAGCTATTTTTGATGGTGTGTAAAATACCTTTTTTCTAGTATAATCAGTTATTTAATTTGTATATATACAAGTATGATTAATCCAGTAGAAATTTTGAAAATGCAAAATGAAGCAAAGAAGCTTCAGAACAAATTAAGAGAGAAGAAGATTAAAGGTGAATCAAAGAACGGTATGATTAAGCTATTCATGAATGGAGCTCAAGAGTTAGAGGATGTGCATATCGATGAAGAGTATCTTTCTCCTGATATGGAAGATGCAATAAGGAAAGGATTTAAAGAAGCATTCAAAGACTATCAAAAGAAACTACAAAAAGAGATGGTACAAGATATGGACTTAGATCAGTTAAAGAATATGTTCAAGTAATATGTCTGTATTACCTAAAAGTGTTAAACAAGTTATTGAGGAATTTAGTAAGTTACCAGGAGTAGGTCCTAAATCAGCTTCAAGGATGACATATCATTACCTTAGATCTCCTAATATGGATGCATCTAAGTTAGCAAATGCATTACTTAGTATGGAGAGTAATGTTAAAAATTGTACAAAGTGTTTCAATGTATCAGAAGACGATGAGTGTGTAATTTGTTCAAGTCCTCTTAGAAAGAAGAACAAAATATGTATAGTAGAGGAGCCTTTAGATGTTGTTGCCTTTGAAGATTCTGGTGTCTACGATGGTGTATATTTTGTTTTAGGTGGAGTTATCTCTCCATCGGAGGGTGTTGGTGCAGATGAGCTTAGATTTGCAGAGTTAAGGAAGAGAGTAGAGGAACTTCTACAGGAAGAAGATGTTTTAGAAATAATAATTGCTACAAATCCTAGTCTTGAAGGAGAAGCTACATCTAGCTATGTAATAGATTTGTTTAAGAACTTAGTAAAAGGTGGAAAGATAAGGATTACTAGATTAGCAATGGGTTTACCAACAGGTGCAGATTTAGAGTATGCAGATAGATTGACATTAAAGAAAGCTTTAGAGGGAAGAAGAGACATTTAGTAGCTTGTTTGTATTTAGAATATTTCGTTGATATAATCCAAAATATGAGAAACAGTAAACATAACATAATATGTTGTTGCAACCAATAATTTAATATTGGTTCTTCTTGCTGTTTAAATAAATTTCACAAATCAAACCATTAAACATTGTAAAGAGCCAATATTGTATTGGTGACTTGGCCGATCGGCTAGGCAAAGGTCTGCAAAACCTTTTAGATGGGTTCAATTCCTATAGTCACCTCCAATAATTAATATATTTAAACATTAAAATGAAGAAAGAAATAAAATCGGTAAATGCTTCCAAATCGATAGGTCCATACTCGCAAGGAATTGAAGCACAAAATATTGTATTCACATCTGGGCAAATATACCTTACAGAAGATGGTAGCTTACTAAACGGTTCGGATGAAGAAAAGGTTATCCAAGTTATGCAAAATTTAATGTATATATTGGAAGAGACAAATATGAACTTTGATAATGTTGTTAAGACTACAATATATATAACGGATATGACTATTTGGAATACATTAAACGATGTATATTCAAGATATTTCACCAAACCATATCCTGCTAGAGAGACAGTTGTGGTAAAAGAGTTACCCAAAGGAGCCGTTCTGGAAATTAGTATGATTGCCGTAAGGTAATCATTGGTTAATATATTTAATCTGATATAATCTAAAACAATGAAACTATATTCAACACTAGATAAGGGAATAGTCGAAATACAACCTGAAAAGGATGGTGAAATTTCCATATATAGCTGTGGTCCAACAGTATATTCTAGAATGCATATTGGAAATATTCGTTCATATGTAAACTGGGATATCTTGCAAAGAGCACTTCTGTATTTGGGATATGAAGTAAAAAGAGTCATGAATATTACAGATGTTGGTCACATGTCTTCATCTGATGATTTCGGAAGTGATTTCGGTGATGACAAAATGGACAGACAAGCTGAAAGAGAAGGTATTCAACCAATTGATATTGCGAACAAGTATATCAATACAGTACTTGATGACTTCAGAAACTTAAATATACTTGCACCAAATGGAGAAAATATTCCAGAGAATTTAACATTCCAAGATGTTGAGAAATATGGTTGGACTAGAGCTACATCATATGTAGATGAAATGATAGAGATTACAAAAAAGATAGTAGAGAATGGATATACATATGAGACAGAACAAGCTTTGTATTTTGATGTTACAAAGATTCCTGACTATACAATTTTTACTGGACAGAAGTTAGAAGAGAAAGAGACTGCAGTAAGAGATGAAGTTGACGTAGATCCTCAGAAGAGAAATCCTGCTGATTTTGTTCTTTGGATGAAAAGAGTTGGAAAATATAAAGATCATATTATGAATTGGTCCTCTCCTTGGGGAGATGGTTTTCCTGGATGGCATATAGAGTGTTCTGCAATGGGTACAGCAATCCTTGGAGATAGATTTGATATCCATACTGGAGGTATAGATCATATTCCTGTTCATCATACTAATGAAAGAGCTCAAAATATTGGTGCATTTGGACAGCCAGTAGTTAAATATTGGGTTCATAATGAATGGTTAGTAAATAGTGATGATGGGAAACTTTCTAAGAGCAAAGGTGGTGCTTCTACATTGCCAGAGTTAATAGTAGCTGGTTTTGATCCTTTGGATTTGAGATATTTCTTTGTTTCAATAAATTACAGAACTAGAGTACAGTACTCACAGGAAGCATTGTCAGGAGCAAGAAATGCTAGATTGAATCTTAACAGTAAAGTAAGTGCTTTGGGTGATACAAAGGGAAATTTGTTGCCAGATTATGTATCTAGATTTAAAGATCTTTTAAATAATAATCTCAATATGTCTGGAGTATTAGCATTAGTAAATGAATTATTGAAATCCAACGAAAAGAAAGAGGACATTCTTGCAACAATTCTTGATTTTGACAGAGTACTAGGATTAGATTTAGATAATGTAAAAAACAATTCAGAAGTATCAGAAGGAGGTTCTGAGGTAGAGAATCTTTTGCAAGAAAGAAAGACAGCAAAAGAGGAAAAGAATTATGCAATGGCAGATAAGATCAGAGATGAGATATTGAAATTAGGATATACTGTTTTAGATACTGCTGATGGTCAGAAATTAGTTAAGAAATAATATGGCTCAAAATACTGTCTCAATACAATTAGATATTCAAGGGATCGAAGACTTGACTGGTGTTCTCAATGCGAATGGTTGGGAGGATAGTCCTGTAAGTAATGAATATGTTGCTTTGAGAATGAAAAATAAGAAAGGATCTGTGTGTACAGTATATACAAGTAAGAAGGTTGTTTTCCAGGGTAGTGAAGATTTCTCCGAAACGATATCTTTGATAAAAGAAGGGTGTTCAAAAGATACTTCTCAAGAGGTTCTTTTACCTCACATAGGTGTTGATGAAGTAGGGAAGGGTGATTATTTCGGACCATTGGTTGTAGTATCTTGTTTTGTAGATGAAGATATCAAAGAGAAGATAGCATGTTTAGGTGTGGGTGACTCTAAAAAGTTTTCAGATCAAAGAATAAGGAAAATGTATTATGCTTTAAAGGATTATTCCTTCTATTATACTTCTGTTGTTTCTCCAACTGAGTACAACAATCTGTACAAAGAGTACAAAAATGTTTCTATACTTCTTGCTAAACAACACTCTAAAGTAATTGAGATGGGGTTAAAGGATTTGAAATCAAAGAATATCCAGTGTGATCATGTAGTGATAGATCAATTCTCGTCTCAAAAGAGTAGGGTAATAAATGAGTTGGGTGTTTTGGGTAAGCAGGCAGACTTTAGACAATTCCATAAGGGGGAGTCTGATATAGCAGTAGCTACTGCATCTGTTCTTGCTAGAGGACGATTCTTGGAAGAGATGGATAAAATGGGGGAGAGTTACTATTTTAATTTCCCAAAGGGAGCCTCAAATGTTATTGATAGTGCAAAAGAATTTGTTAAAAAAAATGGTATAGAAGAATTATCTAAAGTTGCAAAGATAAGTTTCAAAACTACTGCTAAAGTCCTACAGGGTTCTTTTTAGTCTTTTTTCTGTCAAAGAGTAGGCTTTTTAGTAGAATTATCAATGTCCCTAATGAGATACAGAAGATCGAGATGAAAATGTAATCTGGTTCCTGTTCTACTTCTACAAGATTAAAGCCTTCATCAATGCCATTGTAAAATCTTCCAACAATTGATCTCCCATTTAGAATATCTGCAATGTGTATGTTTTCAATATCAATTTCTTTCTCAATTGTTCCCCCTGGATAGAGTTTAGTACCTTCTTCATTTATTTTTATATATTCTGGAGAATAGTTTCCTTTGTTATTGTATATCTGTATTTCACCCATTGGCTCTAAAACATAGTTAGATATGTTTTGATATACATATTTTATTTTGGTTGGTCTTATAAAGGGAATGCCGTTTTCCTCTATAGTTATTGTTGTTACAGCGAAGTCTGAGGATATTCCATATACAGAGTTATCCTTTTTTACTACATGCATTACCACGAGGTGAGAGAGAGAGTCTGTCGCTCCAACGATATTCTTTTTAATATTCGTTAGATCATCAGTTTCTTTAGTAAGTATTATTATATTAAAATATGATCCTTCTTTTATGTTTGATGGTGGTACAATCTCATAATTTAGTGTAAGAGTTTCTTTTGGTTTTACTGTAAATACCTCTTTGTCTGTTCTTACAAAAACATAGTTTTCAGTATCAATTAATGTTTGTGTCTGAGGATCGTAAGAAAAAACAGTAGGTGATATCTTTATTGATGTTGTACTATTGTTTGTAAGAGAAACTGTTTTTTGTAATCTCTCTTCTGGTGATATCAGTACTTCCTCCTTAAATGGAGTTACAGTCATACTCGCATTTACGTCCGAAATTGGTATTACCAAGAAGAACAATACTAAAATTGTAATCCATCTAAATTTGGGCATATTGTATATTTCTACTTAGGTAATACTTGAGGTTTGTTTTTCTGATTCTTCCTCAAGTTCCATAATATCACAACTGTGAATATAGTTAGAATTATGAGAAGGATATATTTCCATGGAATTATCCAAAAGGAAGTTTCAGCAACTAATGGTGAGAAACCTGGTTGGAAATTTCGATAGGTAACGATTAAGCTTGCCTTTATTGGTCCTATTACTAATTTTTTGTCTTTTGTAATGAATGATCCGTAGTTCCAATCTATGCTGTACTCTCCATTGTTTCCTCTTAAGATACTTTGGAAATTTTCGTTGAATGGTATTCTAGCTATCTCTTGGTTGAAAACATTTGTAAGAACTATTTCACCAATAGGGGAGATATGTGTATCTCCTAGATTCTTTATCCTTGTTAGGAATGTTACTGTTGGTGTTTCGTAGAAGTTCTTGTCTGTTTCAAATTTAAGAAGTTCTGCATTTTCAACAAAATCTTCTCCAACCTTTATGAGGATTGGTACTCCTGATGAGAGTGTAGTGAATGCTGCTGTCCCAAGAGATTTGTTCTCTTCCTCTGAGACGAAAGCTATCATTACTAAATATTCTCCTTTAGTAGAATCTTCAGGGACCTGTATCTTGTAATATACTTTTTCGTTCTTGTTTGGTACTAGATTTATTTCATCTTTTGAAACGGTTACCCATTCGGAAGCAGAGTAGAGTGTTCTTGCTTCTTCCTCTTCTGTTAAGATTATTGCTGTTCCTGGTTGATTTTCAATCTGTCTAAATCCTCTAACAAGAATTTTGTAGTTTGTAGTTTTTTGAGAGAGATTCCATACAACAATTTCACCTGTATATGTTTGTGATTGTTGTAGGTTTAACTTTTGAGATGGTGGGGCCATACCAATTGAGAGTGCACTTTGTGCATCTACGGGTGTTTTAACTGAAAAAAAAGTAAGAATTACACTAATCAGTATCAGAACAAATTTTTTATATATGTTTGGGGCAGCAAGTAAGTTTTTATTTTTCATAATTAATAGTAACCACCACAAGAGAAAGTCACAGTTTCCTGATAACTTCCTGCTACCGCTGATGTACCAGCTTTTGCTCCGTATGTAATAGTAGAACTTTCAGCAGATGATTGTGAGCCATTTTGGTAGAGTAGAAGTTGAGCACCAGAAGGAGCTCTATCTAAAGATCCAAATACACCTGCAGTACCACTTCCAAAATCAGAAGAAACATTTGCAGAACCACCAGCATCAGGGTCTGTAGCTGTTAAGCCAAAACCTTCAGCACCTGCAGTTCTTAAATCGATTGTTGAACTACCTGTAGATGGTAGGAGGTATGTTGTTGCACTTGATTTGTATAGTCCTGCATCTGTAGAACCATCTCCTTGACCATATACAGCCCAATAGTAACCACTTGTTGTTGTTGATGTACTTGTTGTAATTGTGTGGTATCCAGTAGAGTATGAACCTCCAGGATAGAGAGAACCTAAGTCAACTGTGTTGGCACTTAGACTACAGTTTACAGAAGGTGTAGAAGCAACTGTTGCTGAAACTACAACTTGATCATTTGCAATTAGATATACTTTAAAGGTACTAGAATCGATTGTTGTACTATTCTTTGCTTCTACGGTCACCTCATGCTCTCCTGCTGTATCATCAGTACCTATGACTCCTGCAGTACTTCCATTTGTAATTTTTACTCCATATGTAGTACCTGCTGTTAAGGCTCCAACATTTGAGATAGTAACTGTATCTACAGAGCTAGCACCTGAACCTTGTGTACAAGCAGCTGTTAATGTTCCACTAGTTGGGAGAGCACTATCAATATCCCAGTTTGTAGATGCCATATCTGCAGCTGAAGCAGCAACACCTGCTACTGTTAATGCACCTGCAGTTCTACACCATGAAGCATCATCTCCATCAGGGAAATACAAAACTACAGTTCCTCCTGTAGGAATTGTTTGAGTAGGAGCTAAGGAAACTACATATTCAACTGTTGCAGTAGAACCATCTATGTTTGTCTTTATTCTACTTAAATACAAATATACTGCAGTTAATGCTCCTGCATCTGATTTAAAAGTTGGTAAAAGGAAGAAGAGAGAACCAATTAGTGAGAATCCAAAAACCAAGAGGAAGATTAGGGTTCTTTTGTTTTTCATATATTTGGGGCAGACACTTTTAATTAAGAATAATTATCTATAAAACATAATAAAATCATATAACAATGTCAATAGGTTTTCTAAATAAAAATTTAATATCGAGGAACCAATATAAAGTATATATCTTCAGCATAATCTGATGCCGGATTTTTATTTACACCTGCTCTTGCTTTCAGATATATTCCCATTCTACCGTTTTTTATAGGTCCATCTCCTTCATATATTTTTCTTCCGGAAGTTGCAATTTCTCCTACATTATTTAATGCTCCAGCATAGTTTGTAGTTGCAGTTATTTCTCCATAGTATGGTGATACATCTTCTGTATCTATGTAGAAACTTTGTAAGCCAAAGCCTTCTGTAGATGGAGTATCTAAGTCTGTATTTGAGGATGGTATTGTTTGTGATGTAGTAGGGCTGTATAGTCCTCCGTTTTTTCCAAATTGTATTACTGCAAAGCCACCTGAGGAACTACTTAATACATCTAGCCAAATGAGGTTTGTTGCTGTAGTTGGTGCAGCTCCTGCAATTAATTCGTAGCCACCAGAAAAGGTAACAGTATATGGTGATGTACTTTCTGTTGTAATACCGTCTACATCATCAATATCAATATCGAATTCAATGCTTCCTTGTGCGGTTGTTGTAGTTGCTATGACACTAAAATCTGATTGTGTAAAGTCTCCATGTAGTGCAGTTATCCTTATGCTGTACTGTGTGTTTGGTTGTAACCCTTGTATATTGAATGTTTCATTTTCCCAGTATTCTTCTGTTCTAAAATCGTTTATGGTGCATGAGCTTGCTGCTTTTGGTCTGAAAGTAGAAGCATCTAGGCATTTAGTATCAGAAACAAAACCGTCGGTTGATATTTGAATACCGTAAAGAGTGTCGTCTGGGTTGGAGTATGGATCGATTTCAAATCTTGCTTTGTCATAGCATCCACCTGGTCCACAGATGTTTACCATTCCTCCTTCTAATAGCTCAGCAGGTCCTGATGTGCAGTATGTAGTTCCATCGGTATCTGTTTCGAAGCATTGTACTCTTGGTTGGCTGGCTATGAAGTTTGCAGATGGATCTTGGTTGAGTCTGTAGTTAGATGAGTAGTTTCTTGGGTTTGCAGATATTTCTCCTGCTGTAGATATTAGGCTGTATCCAGCAGAGTCTACTAGTCCACCTCCTGCTGTTGTAGATACATCGACTAGTTTGTAGTTTGTAGAATCTAAATCGTTGGCTAGTACAGAGGAAGAGAAGAGGAGTAGTATTCCTGTTAATGTTGTTGTTGCAAATATCTTGGCAGTTTTCATATACTAATGATATTGTAAAGTATATTAGTTAGTCAATTTATATGAAGAAAGAAATAATATCTGTTAGAAATTTGGAAAAGAGATTCAAGGTTCAGAGGAGAGAGAGTACTGGTTTAGGAGCATCTTTGAAATCTTTTTTTAGGAGTGAGTATGTTGAGGTAAATGCTGTTGATGGGATTAGTTTTGATATATTTAGGGAAGAATTTGTAGCTTTCATTGGTCCAAATGGTGCTGGTAAGACAACAACTCTAAAGTGTTTGTCAGGTCTTTTGTTTCCAGATAGTGGGAGTATTGAGGTTGCTGGTTTTGAGCCTGGAGCTAGGAAGTATGAGTATTTGTCTAAGATATCTTTAGTGATGGGGCAGAGGAGTCAACTTTGGTGGGAGTTACCTCCAGAGGAGACTTTTCTTTTGAACAAGGAGATATACCAGGTTGAGGAGAAGAGGTACAGGGAGGTTCTTAATGATATGGTTGAGCTTTTGGGTATAGGGGAGATTATGAAGACTCCTGTTAGGAAGTTGTCTTTGGGTGAGAGGATGAAGTGTGAGTTGGTTGCTTGTTTGATTCATACTCCTGAGATTCTTTTTTTGGATGAGCCAACTATTGGTTTGGATGTCGTTTCTCAGCAGAAGTTGAGAGATTTTTTGAAGGAGTATAACAAGAGGTATAAGGCAACTATTCTTCTGACTAGTCATAATATGGAGGATATTAGGGATTTGTGTAAGAGGAGTATTGTAATAGATAGGGGGAAGATAATATATGATGGGAAGATTTCGGATTTGAATAAGAGGTTTGTAAAGAGGAAGAATATACATTTTGTACTTAAGGAGAATGTTTCTTTGAAGGAGTTGGGTGATTTGGGAGAGGTAGTAGATTTGTCTGGTAATTCAGGGATCATATCAGTAGAGAGGGGTAGTGTAGCTAGTGTTACTACAGATCTTTTAAATAGGTATAGTGTAGAGGATTTGGATATACAGGAGCCTAGTTTGGAGAATGTAGTAAAGAATATTTTTGAGGGTAAGTATGAGGTTTAGGTTTTATTTGATATAATCTCATTTGTTTGGAGAGGTGTCAGAGTGGTCGAATGAGACGGTCTTGAAAACCGTTATACAGGATTCTGTATCGAGGGTTCGAATCCCTCCCTCTCCGAAGTATATTTGGAGTAAAATAAGAATATGTATGAAACATCAATCATTGTAGGGGTTATTCTTGGACTTGGAACTTTTATGTGGACTATTTACAGTTACTTCGATACGAGAAAAAGAGATCAAGATCTCAAAGAATTCGAGATTTATCATAAATTAATAAAAGAGCTTGTTCAGCCAGGGGATAAGGACACTTTGTTTATTGATAGGCAAACAGCAATTATTTATGAGTTAAGAAACTTCAAAAGATATTACCCATTTTCGCTTAGAACATTAAATGGATTAAGAGATAAATGGGAAAAGGTTGATGGTCAATATCCACGGTTGCTAGAAGAGCTTTCCTTGACAATAAATTTCCTTAAAGAAAAGGTTCAGAAATAGATGATTATTAAGTAATTTTTGTTTTCCTTCTTGAGGCTTCTAAAATCTTTATAACTTTTTCCCGAGGATCATCTTGTATTTCTTTTGGAATGGAGTATTTCTTGTTGCAATTTACACATATCCATTTATCTGCTTTGTAATTTACATCTAGTTCATAGTCACATCTTGGGCAATATGGTCCATTTGCCCAAACTTCTGCATCTTTTTCTGTATCTCCTATATTATTATGTCCGAGCCAAGGCTTCCAAGTAACAGCAAATAGTTCTATTGGTTTTCCCTCGGCAATTTTATATTGAGGAGGGTATGTAGCAAAGTAAATACTGGCAGAATGTTTCTTGGAAAATATACGAGTAATGATTGTTATGAGGATGATAATTAGTACAACACACCATGCGACATATGGATTTAGAAGGAAATTCTTTAAGATAACTACAAATCCAAGAACTTTGTCTGATCCGAATACTCTCCAGAGAGTTGTAACAACTATTCCAATAATGGATCCAATGAACAGTATGTAATGGTCATATATGATTTTCAAAATGCTACTGAATGTTACTTTCATATTGTAGGATTGAACTTAACTCAATAGGTAATTATACTCTATCTATATTTAATAGCACAGTTTAATGCCAAAGAATAAAAAGCCAAATCAAAAAGCAATAACCTCAAAGTATAATTGGATTTTTTTTGCAAAGAGTTATTTAGCACTTGCTTATATCGGAATTCAAGAACTTAAATACAAAAAATACCTTAAAGCTCAAGAAATGAGTGTATTAGTTCGAGGAACATGGCAAGTATATGACGCTCAATTATTATTAATACCAATAATCTGGAATCTTAAACATGGGATAGAACTTATTTATAAAGCATTAGATGTTACATTCGTTTCAGAGTATTTAAAAAACCATGACATAAAGAAATTAAGAGAGGAATTGGGAAAGGTACTAGAAAAGAAAGGTCCAGATAAATATTTCGATGAATTCGTTGAAATAACTGATAAATATTACAAATTAGATTTTTTTAACTCGAGATTAAGAAGAACTTCAAAAATTGTAGACAAAGAGAATGACATATTCCGTTATCCAGAAGGTAGTAAGACAAAATTATCATTAGAATTAAGGGAATTCCAATCCTTTACAAAAGAGAATTTTAAGGAGCTTGAGGAAGATATTGAAATAATTTATCGTAGGCTAGCTGTTCCTGCGGAATATAAACATTTAAAAAAGTACTGGAAAGAATTTGCACATTAAGAACGGAAAACATTTATTATCTAGTTTAGAATAACTATATACCTCTAAATACTACTATGTGCTATTCTATATATGTGTAATTAAATTTATGCATAAAAGATATACAATGGTTAAATTTCTTTCTAAGTTGTTCTCCATTATTGTAGTTCTCTTCTTTGGTATCTTCATCATAGAAGGCCTTAGTCCTGACTTTAGTCTTGCAGATACACTCTCTCACTTTGCACTCACAATTGTTGTTTTACTCATCGCTTTTGGTTCGTGGAAATGGCCTAAAATTGGAGGTTGGTTCTTTGTAGGATTAGGAATAATATTCGGATTCTTCTTTGCTCCATTCATTTGGGCTGGATTAATAATTGGTGGGATTGTTCTTCTAACTGGAATTCTTTTCCTTCTTCGAGGTTTCAATATCGTAAAAGAAAAGTAAATGAGCAGGACTAGTACACAAGTGGCAGGTGTTAAATTTGATTCATATGTTTGTAATGCTTCTGGTCCATTAGATGCTTCATTGGAAGAATTACAATCTCTTGGAGAATCAAAATCCTCTGCAATTATGATGAAATCATGTACCATTGAACCAAGAGAAGGAAATCCAGAACCAAGATATGTTCGTTTACCATTTGGTGCTCTTCAATCAATGGGTTTACCAAATCTTGGATACAAGAAATATTTAGAATTTAGTAAAGATTTAAAAAAATATTCGAAACCAGTAATTGCAAGTGTCTCCGGTCTTTGTCTTGATGATTATGTAGAGATGGTAAAAGAATTTCAAAAGAGTGATGTTGATCTAATTGAGGTCAATCTTAGTTGCCCTAATATCGAAGGTAAACCACAAGTTGGATACGATTTTGAACAAAGTGAAAAAATACTCTCTGCAATTAAAGGATTAGGAAAGAAACCATTAGGTTTGAAATTACCTCCATACAATGATCTCTCTTTTCAAAAACAAATGGCAGAATTGATATTAAAATATGATATTAAATTCATAACTTGTATTAATTCAATTGGTAATACATTGGTCATTGATCCTGAGAAAGAATCTACAATCATCAAACCAAAGAAAGGCTTTGGTGGACTCTCTGGTGAATATATCAAACCTGTAGCTTTGGCAAATGTTAGATCCTTCTATGATCTCCTAAAAGGAAGAGTCTCCATATTTGGAGTAGGAGGTATAAATACAGGCTCTGATGCCTTTGAATTTCTTTTAGCCGGTGCAGATGCTGTTCAAGTAGGAACTATTTTCGAAAAAGAGGGTAGTGGTTGTTTTGAAAGAATTAATATGGAATTAGAGGAAATTCTTCTTAAAAAGGGATATGATTCTATTGAATCTGTTAAAGGTAATTTAAAATATCTGTAGAATATTCGCTATGAAAGAAAATAATAATATTGGTAAAGACAATCCTTTTAAACCTCACGATAGGGATGAAGGATTCCCTGCTGATATGCCAAGGTATCAAAGAAGGTTTTTTGAAATGCTACCGGGGATATTGGTTTGGACATTACTTTTTCTTCCAATCATATTCGCACTTTTTAAGTGGAATGCAGCTCTTGTAATATATATGTCATTCTTGGTTGCATATTGGTTCTACAGAACAATTAAATTCGTTATTGGTGGGTACATAGGGATTAGGAGAATGGATGCAAGTATTAAGGAAGATTGGGTTTCAAAGATAGCGAAACTAGATTCTGAGAAGAAAGAATCTCTTAGATTTGTGTACCTATGTCCTGTGTATTCTGAGAGCTTAGAAATACTTGAACCATCTTTTGAAGCATGGGCAAACAGTGATATCGGAGCAGAAAAGATAGATGTAGTTGTTGCAATGGAAGAGAAGAAAAAAGATTTGCAGATAGAGAATTTTGAGAAACTAAAAGAAAAGTATGGAAGTAAATTTGGAAGTATGAGGTATTATGTACATCCTGCAGGGATAACAGGAGAAGTAGCAGGTGTTAAAGGTGCTAATATAAACTGGGCAGCTAGGCATTTTGTTGCTGATTTGAAAAAAGACAATATTGATTACAGCAACTATTTATTAATAACTTGTGATTCTGATCTTAGACCTCATTCCAAGTACCTTTCAGCAGTAACATACAAATATTTGACCATAGATGATCCTGAGCATACTTTCTATGCTTCTGCAGTTCATTCTTTCAACAACAATATTTGGAATGTACCTCCAATTATTCGAACTCAATCCCATATGTTAACCCTTGTAGTTCTGCATATGTGGGTATTTGATAGATATTTGAGAGTTCCGTTTTCTGATGAGAGAGTATATACGAGAGATACCTTCTCTTCATATATTGTAAATCTCAAATCTTTGGAAGAGATTGAATTCTGGGATCCTGAAATTCCAAATGATGATACTGCTTTTTACTGGAATTCAATTCTAAGAAGTAAGGGTACATTTAAAAATCAAGAAGTATATGTACCTACATATAATGATGCTGTTGAAAATGAGACATTTGTGAAGTCTCATGTCTCTTTCTGGAAGCAACAGTACAGATGGGGATGGGGAATCATAAACTATCCAATCTCGCTAGCTGTTCTTGCTACAGATAAAAAGAATTTCCCTATACACAGAAAAATATATATGCTCAAAATGATGTTCGAATACCTATGGTTCTTAACTGTAGTTTTTGTTTTAACATTTGGTTTGAATATAATGGGGTGGTTGAATCCTGATTATCAATATACAGTCTTCTCATATAATCTACCTAGAATATTAAGCTATGTATTTACATTGGTAATGCTTTCTAATATAGCAATTGTCATATACCGTAGGAAGATAACTCCAGTTCCAAAAAATTGGAAATGGTGGAGGCATTTATTGGATTTCTTGGAAACATATCTGATTACTGTGAATATGTTAACATTCTCTTTCCTTCCATATATTCAAGCAATAACGGAAATGATGTTTGGTGTAAGAGCATTCAAAAGGAATTTCTATGTAACTGAGAAAGTTAGGATAAAGGACAAGAATTCATAGCCATTTAATATCCTTGAAATAGAATATTCCTAATAAACTCTTAGGAATATATTAATGCTTTTTCTCTCTCTTCTTTTTCTGTTTGTTTCGTTTTTGCCTGCTCTTGCAGATGATTTCTCTGGTGACAATGTAAACAATCAGTATTTTCAAACAACATCTTTTAATGTTGAGAATTTCCCAAATAGTTGTACTGATTTTGATTGCATATCTTACGATGAGCAAGCTGTTTTAGGAGAAAATACCACTTTGTTTTTAGATACACAAAACATATCTACACTAACTGATTTCGGAGGAACGAGGAGAATACCAAGAGTGTCAGATAGGGTAGAAGCACCTCCTGGTACAAAAATAGATATCATATATTACTATTCAAATACTACTAATCATCATGTAAATATTTCTAAAATAGCGATACCTTTTACAAAGAATGAAATAACTCAAGGTAATCTTTTAAACCTTGTTTCTTTTCCACAAGGAAACCCTGAATCTAAAGAGATCCCAACACTTTTCAATGGTAACAACCTTGTTAGAAATGGATATATGAAAGAATATACAGGTACAGGGTTAGTTCTTAGTGGAGAAATGGGTGCATACAAGATAGATGAAATAGTTGTTAAGGATCCGATTCGTGTAGATAATCTAGCAGTAAGGGAAGAGGGTGAAGTATTTGCCATAAAGGTGTGGATACAGAATGAATCGTCAGAATATCTCAATGATGTAGTGTATGAACATGGTACATATTCCAATACATTTGATCTTCTTCCTCTAGAAGAGATAGTTTTGGAGTACTCTTTAGAGAATACTAGGAAAGATGAAAATTCTTTTGATTTAGGTAACTACAAAATCACAAATCCTAATATTAAAACAGAATGTGCTGTTCAAGGTACGAACTATTACAATTGGACTCAGACGAATGCAGTTTCTGTCTTTGGATACAGAGATGATGGAGGATGGATAAACGGAGCATATATTCAGCCATCACAAGAGAGCTTTTGCATTACAAGAATCCCATATAAAGTATATTCTTCTCAAATTGTGTTTGAAGAAGTGAAAGAAAAAGAAAGTATCGATGACTATTCTAAAGAATCTGACGAAGAAGTCTTTGGTATTTCAGATCAGTTAAAAGAACTTCCTAAAACTGCTAAATCACAGTTACCATTTGTTCTCTTTCTTGTTGTTGATGTGTATCTTTGGTATTCTTTCTTTAAGATAAGGAGGAAATATGAGAGTAAAAATACAGATACCAGAATATGTTCAGAAGGTAGCAAGAATCCTTGTTAAAGAGGGTTTTGAGTGTTACCTAGTTGGTGGTGCACTTAGAGACATTGCAATCGGCAAGGTTCCTCATGACTATGATTTAGCTACAAATGCACTCCCAGATGAAATGCTGAATTTGTTCCCAAAGTCGGTATCGACAGGAGCTAAGTTTGGTACTGTAAGGGCTTTGATTCAAGATGTATATGGTGAGACACATGAGGTAGAGGTTACTACATACAGAAGTGAGTCTGGATATATTGATGGTAGATGGCCTTCAAATGTTAAATTTGTCCAAGAAATAGATAAGGATTTAGGCAGAAGAGATTTTACATTCAATGCAATGGCATTAGATCTCTCAGAGATTAATCTTGAAGGTACTGAAGAGAATTTCGAAATTGAAATATATGATCCTTTTGATGGAATAGGGGAT
>Ga0209800_10000723_pt1 | contig 43912 bp, 38 predicted proteins | sample Higcelweek8metaG_FD_187174 | JGI IMG/M metagenome (GOLD analysis project Ga0209800, IMG submission 187174) | Freshwater pond sediment microbial communities from the University of Edinburgh, under environmental carbon perturbations - High... | ecosystem: Environmental > Aquatic > Freshwater >...
ATGTACTCTAGGCTATATATAGGAAATAAATTAGGCATCTCAAATTTTTTGCAAAATCACTCCAAGGGGGAATTCTTTTGAAAAAAATAATTTGTTTCATTATTTCAGTGCTTTTGTGTTCTTCTATTATTCTAACAGGGTGCGATAATAACAATAAAAAGAACCAGAAAAGCACAGCTTCACCAAAACCAACTCAATCATCTAGTTCAGGTAATTCTAAAAGCCTTGACAACTTAAGAGCTGCTGCTGAAAAGCGTAATATGCTAGTTGGAGCTGCAATCGAGCCTAAATATCTTGACGACCCTTCTTACGCAAGTATTCTATCATCACAGTACAACTTCATTACTCCTGAAAATAGAATGAAGTGGGGTTTTATTCATCCTAGAAAGGACGAATATGATTTTTCTGGAGCAGATAAAATTGTTGACTTTGCTTTAGATAACAAAATGAAAGTACGTGGACACACTCTTGTTTGGCATATTGAAAATCCATCTTGGCTAACAAGCCAAACGTACACAAAAGATGAGATGCTTGATATATTAAAGGATCACATCACTAATGTTGTGGGGCACTATAAAGGAAAAGTAGCTGCATGGGATGTCGTTAATGAAGTTATCGATGTGTACGCCCTAAGGGATACTCTGTGGCTTAAAACATGCGGAAGTGAATATATCGAAAAAGCATTCATTTGGGCACATGAAGCCGACCCTGATGCAAAGCTTTATATTAACGATTTCTTCATTGAGGAAAAGGGTGTAAAATCCGATTATATGTACAAATTTGTTAAAGAGCTTTTAGCTAAAAAGGTACCAATAGATGGTGTTGGGTTCCAATGCCATTTTGATATGGAGAGCCCGCCAGATATGGGAAGCATCTACGAAAACGTTAAGCGTTTCACAGACCTTGGTCTTTCTGTCGATTTTACCGAAGTTGACTTTAGAGTTTATGGTTATGCTAATGAAGAACAATTAAAAAAGCAAGCAAGTTTCTACTCTGATCTTATGAACATTGCTCTAAACTTTGAAAAGGTAAATGTCTTTACAATGTGGGGCCTTACAGATAAACTCTCTTGGGTACCAGTAACATATCCTGAGTATGGTGCTGCGCATATCTTTGATGATAAATACAAACCAAAACCAGCATATTTCTCCTTGTTGGATGCTTTAAACAAGGGACCTGTAAAGGTTGATTATGATAAACTAAAGCAGGAAGCCCTCAATAATCGAATGATCATTCCATCCTTTGAAGCCAATCCTGTTTCAAAGCCTCCTGTAATTGACGGTAATATCGGCAAAGATGAGTGGAAGGACGCTATCGTATATCCATTTAGCTACAACCAACTTGACAGCAATGATAAACGCCCACCTGAGGATATAAATAACTTGAGCGGCACTTGGAGAATTGTATATAATAAAAATAAGATTTTTGGAATGGTAGAACGAGAAGATAACGTCACCATATTAGAGGCACTTCCAGAGTATGAAAATGATTGTTTAGAAGTATTTACAGATTATAAGGGTGAGATCAATCAAATAAGAACCCTTGTAGGGGCCGACTGGTCGTTCAACCCTGCCCTAGGCGAAAGAAAAGCTGTATGGAGTAAAAATGGTAAAGTACTTGAGTTTTCGATTGAGGTTCCTGCTGAAAAAGATCTAACAGGTATTGCAATGGGTTGGAATATAGCCCTAACAGATAATGATGACAAAGCTGGAGGCAGATCTCGTCAACTTTATCCTATAGATGGTGAGAACACAAGCTGGCAAGGTAAGGATTTGGCATCGTTAAGGTTTATGGGTAAGCCTCTCAAAGCTGCTGAAAAAGAGTATATAACACCTGCATTCCTCGCTAGAAAAGCTTTAAAAGCTCCAACAATTGATGGTCAGGAAGACCCTGGTATATGGGATAATGTAGTGAAATACAAACTTGCATATAATCAGTTAAATCCAAAGGATCAGTCCTCTCCTAATAACAACAAGGATTTATATTGTGAGTGGAAAGTAATATATGATAAAAACACAATTTACTGTTACGTGACAAGAGTTGATGATAAGACAATTACAACTAATCCAACTCCTGAAGTAAATGATAATGTCGAAGTCTTTATACGACCTGACAGCAAAGCTTCTGTCTTAAGGACAATTGTAGGAAAGAATTTTGAGGGTGATTCTATTAATGGTTCAACAAAAGCTGCCTGGAACAGCAATGGAACTGTTCTGGAAATGGCTATCGAGCTTCCAGTTGACGATTTGGCTGATATGACGATTCCATGGAATATAGCTATATCAGATAATGATTCAACAAGTGGAACGAGAAAATATAAGCTTTTCCCAATCCACAGTACTGCAACAACTACTAAAGACAATAATTTCTCAGAATTGACCTTCGAAAAGTAGTAAAAGATTAATAATGTATTTAATATAGATTAAATCAAATTTACATTTTTTGATCATGGCGGTTTCTATCCGCCATGATTTTTATATGTATACACGACCATGTTTAATTAGGTTATACTTGGCATTTTTGGCTCATTTCGGTTAAAGCGCTTGCCGTTAATATAAGTTTTGTGATAGAATAACTGCGTAATAATCCATACATTTGTTTCATAAACATATATAAAAATATATGCATTTTTATTATCGTGATTTAATACACATTAACTAATTAACAAATATATGTACTGGGTAATTTAGTATCATTATAATCCAGGGGGAGTTTATATGAAAAACACAGAAAGTAAGAAGTTCATTGCACTTGTTTTAATTTTTGTTAGTTTTTGTTCTATTTTTTACCCTGCATCTGATGCGTATTGTTCACCATTGTTTGTGAGTTTAAAAGTAAATGGCAAGCTTATCAAGACCGAAGCATCTCCTTTTGTTAAAGGAAGTCAGCCTTATTTACCTCTTAAGTTTATTACTGAAGCACTTGGCAAAGATTATGTGCCTGTCGAAAATGAAAAAAAAGTTATGATCGTGACAGAAGAGGCACTAATTGAGCTCTTCTATGGAAGCAACACGATTATCACAAACGGTGAAAAATCAAAAATAGATGCCAATCTCGAAAAATCTGGTAACCAAGCAATGGTTCCAATAAGTTTTATAACTAAGATTCTCAACTGTCCTGTTAACTGGGACAGTAAAAACTACATAGTTTCAATTAACAACAAGGACCTAAAAATAAGTGAGAGTCAAATATTAAAGCGCAGTTACTCTGACGAAGATTTGTTATGGTTAGCTAGGATTATTCATGTTGAAGGAAATGGACTATCACTAAACACCAAGCTTGCTATAGCAAACGTTGTTCTCAACCGTAAAAAGAGTGGTGCATTCCCAAACACAATCAAAGGTGTAATTTTTCAACCAGGTCAATTTCCTCCAGCACACAGATCAAGTTTTAAAACCTTAAATCCCACAAATGAATGCAAAAAAGCCGCAAAGATGGCTTTAGAAAATATCAACAATATAAGTAAATGCCTATATTTCTGCGATGTTCCTTTTAGAAGTAGTCGCATCACACTATATAAAAAGATGGATGGAATGTACTTTTATTATTGATTGTATTAAATACATTATTAATCGTACATTTAGCAGAGCAAAATACCAAACGGTTTAACGGAATTTTGCGATAGATAAATGTCAAAGATTAATTGTATTTAATATAGCCTTATTTCATCTCAAGTTTGTCAAATATACCTTTACTTGCAAATAAAATAGTACCTGCTGCTAAAAGATTATACATTATTATAAATATATATTGAGCTATACCAAAACCGTCAAACAAGAAGTCTATAACTATAGCGGGTACTATAATTATACCTACAAGTATCATTTTCATGAAGATCTCAAAGTTCTTACCATGTGTAGCTCCAAAAATTCTTCTTGAAAGAACATCAGTATATGTATATATGGCACCATATGTGAGATAAATTAAAGAATTAAACAAAATAACAGTAATGCTTGACTTCAGCATAAACCCTACAGCTATAAATAAAATCAGTCCATCTACTCCATTTTTTAAGTTTTCGGCTAGTGTAGCAAAAAACACTTTTTTTGCTGAGTTTGCAGGCATAAGATAAATGTATGGCTTATTGAGTTCTTGCACCCATTTCCCCTGAAGTGAGAAGAAGAAAAGTATATATAGTGAAAAATATAATATGTAATTCATTTGTGCAAATGGAAGGAAAAACTTTGCACCGAGCCCTATAATAACTAAGAATATTGTGTTTCTGTTAATAAAAAACAATCCAGTTTTTTTATACTCAAGCATATGTCTTAAGAATATGGTCTTTGCACCATAACCACTATAAGTGTGCTTCACATTTTTAACTTTTATGTTTCTAGAAGAAAAACCACCTTTTCCTTCCTTTTTGTTTACTATAAATTCTTCCATTCTTTCTGTTGCAGCAAGTACATCCTCATAATAGTCAGTTCTCATCTTATAAACAGCAATCACCATTAAAAAAGTTGAAATAATAATTAGCAATACATTCAAGTAAAAAGATAAATTCACACCATTGATTGATGCCATCAATACATTTTTAAACCATCCTATATATGGAATGACCAGAAAATAATCAGAATTTAATATTATTTTAAGTGTTTCTCCAAAATCGCCTGTCTTTACAAAGATCAGTAAAAAAGCTCCAACCATACCAAATATGAAAATATTAAGGACCCGTTCAAAATTCTTTTTTATTCTTTTTGACTTTGATGTTATTGAATAAATAAGCATACCAATTATAGGCATTGTAAGAAAAAGAAAGAATGTAGTAATGTAAATTATTAACACTCCAATTGCGCTGATCGAAAAGTTGTTTTTTAGATTTGGAATCTGAAAAGACATAAAAAGCAACATTATAAAGGTCTTAAAGAATTGTTTGATAAAGCCGTAAATCAAAACATTCACTGGTAAAACTGGCGCTGTAAAAAGCAAATTAACATCTGCGAGTCTAAAAAAGCTACCCCCACTGCTTATTCCCTGCTTAATATCAAAATAAAAAACCGCAATCAACACAACACTCACGATTGTACCATAAGCCTCAATAGAACCTGTTCTTAGAGTATTTGACGGCATAACGAAACTCAAGAAAACAAAAAATACAAATGAAATTATAGCAAAGATATATGCTATCAGAATTAGAGGTTTCTTTTTTAAATCAATTACCATGTTCTTCAATGTTTTTAAAAGTATGTAGCTCAATGGTTTCATCAATCAGTCCTCCGTGACTCTAAAAAATATCTCTTCCAAAGTCTCACTCTCATGCTCTATTTCTTCCCTTGATTTTGAAAACAATATCTGTCCTTTTTTCATTATCAATGCTTTATCCCAAATCTCACTAACACTATCTATAATATGTGTACTAATGATAACACTGCATCCATCATTTTTAAGCTCTTGAAATACTTCCTTAAGCTCCTTTATGGCTTTTGGATCAAGTCCAACCATTGGCTCATCGAAAAAAATCACCTTTGGTCTTAAAAGTAGGGCACAGCAAATGCTTACCTTTTGTTGCATACCTTTTGATAATTCTTTTCCAAGCTTATTCTTTTTATCTAGGATCTCAAACCTTTCAAGCAGTTTTTCAGCATATTCCTTATAATCAGATATACCATATGCATGTGCTATAAATTCCAGATGTTCATATACTGTTAGCATATCATATAGTGCAGGAGTTTCAGGAACATATCCAAAATTCTTTTTTGCCATTAAACTTTTATTGTCAAATCCACATATTTGAATACTTCCGTGGTATTTTAGAAGACCTGTTATACATTTTATTGTCGTACTTTTTCCAGCACCATTAGGACCTAATAGTATGGCTATTTCTCCTCCCATAACTTCAAATCCTACGTTGTTTACGGCAAGGGTACTATCATATTCCTTTGTCAGGTTTGTTACCTTTAGCATTAAGTTCCCACCTTTTTAATTGAAATAAGTGTAAAACTAGTTTATATAAAAACTCCCATATATCAATAATCGGCATTACTCATTTTTTCAACATACTATTTTATGAATTATAAGTTCTTGTGATTAAATACGGGGTTATGCTATAATTGATTAAAATATCTAACTTGGAGAGTTTTCAATGTCAATTATAATTAAAAATGCAGTAATTCATGTTTTAAATAAAGAATCTGAGGAGCCCTTATTAAACGGCTATTTGCTTGATATGAACGATGACTTGAGTATCTTTCTTGAAAAACATATTACTAAATCTCTTTCTGATGATGAAGTCCGCAAAGCAAGATTTTCAAGCGGAATGAATCTTATAAAAGAAGTTTCTATGCATATGATAAGTCATCCTGATTACTTTCTTGATGGCTCTAAAGAAATTGCCCGTCAACTCTTTAAGGCTATGAAAACTAATAGCAGTATCTCTTCCACAGACCTCATTATATGTTCCTATGAAAGTGATGATGAAGTATATATTGCAATATTAAAAATGGATTATACAACATCATATATTCACGATATAGAAGTAGATGGTGAAGAATTTAAAATTTCCATTAAAAAGCAGGAAATAAGCCTTCCAGGTCCAGGTCAAAAAATACAAAAATGCGCTTTTATTAGGCATGACTTCAGCGGCGAGGATTTCGACTTATATATTCTAGACAATCAGATAAACGCAAGAAGCTCTGAAGAACCAATTGCACAGTTCTTTTTACATACTTTTCTAGATGCTGAGCTAATAATGGATAATAAAGCCTATACAAAGATCTTTAAAAAAGAAACCGAAAACTGGCTACGTGAAAAGTCTAATGAAGGAGAATCCCACGTAGAAAATATTAGAGAGTTTGTAATAAATACTATACGTCAGGAAGATGAAATAGACATCTCGTCCTTTTCTCAAGCTGCTTTTGGCGCCAAGCAATATCTTTATGATGATTATAAGGAAGCTCTTCAGGAAAAAGGCCTTGATGTTGATAAATTCGAGGTTGACAAGGAATGGGTTGAAAAGAAGCTCAGTAAAGTCAGACTTAAAGTAGATTCCAACATTGAAATTGTAATTGAATATGATGCATTTATTGATAAGGACAGATTTGAAATAGTAAGGTGTGATGATGGAACAAGGAGTATTTTAATAAAAAATATAAATAACATTTTTGAGAGGTAATCCCTTAATGTTTAGTTATTTATCATATCCATTTTAAAATCATAATGCTTGTCAAAAAATATTCCGATAAATATTTTGTATTGATTAAATATTGTGTAGGAGGCATCTATGAAAAAGAACTTAAGTTTTTTATTTAAGTTAAAATTCAAATTTTTAGCAACCTTACTATCCATTTGCTTTATTTCCCTAATTTCCATCATCTTAATTATGGCACTTACGATTAATGAGAAAATGACTAGCACTATGATTAACTCCTCTCAAAAAGCATCGGAAAATTATGCACAACACGTACAAGATATGTTTGGAACCTGTAAAGCAGAGCTGTCTGCCTTTGCTTCAACTCCATTACTCAAAACTCTTGATTGGAACGCAATAGAGCCATTTTTAAAGAAAGAACATGAATCTCGTAAAAATACTTATGACATTTTTTTTGTATCTGATAAGGACGGCAACTACAACACCATACAAAAAAGAAACGCTGGTAATATTAAAGATCGTGCATATTTTGAGCCAGTTATGAAAGGTGAAAGTGTAATATCCGAACCTGTTATATCAAAGTCTACAGGAAATCTCGTATCTGTTATAGCTATTCCAATAAAAGATGATAATGGTTCTGTAATCGGACTTTTAGCAGGAAATGTGAACCTTGAACGTTTATCCGGATTAATACAAACCAGTAAGGTTGATCATAAAGACTCTTATAGCTTTATTGTTGATAAAAAAGGTACAATCATAGCTCATCCAAACAAGGAGTACCTGATGAAGGAGAACATCACTACTAAGAGTAAATATATAACAGATGAGGTAGCTAATACAACTAAACAAATGCTTTCTGAAGAAAAAGGCTTTAAGCAATTTGTTTTGAATGGAATTGACCAGCACCTTTTCTATTCGACAATACCAGAAGTCAATGGCTGGAAGCTCTGTTTGAGCGTACCCTATGTTTATACACATGCACCAGTAAGAAGCATTTTGATTGTAATTCAAGTTCTATGCGTAGTATTGCTTGTAATATTTTCCGTATCAATTGTATTAATTGCAGGTAGTATTACCAAACCTATTTCTTATATGTCCACAAATTTACAACAGATGTCTGAGGGTAATTTTAAGAATTCACTTCCTGAAAAATACTTGCGACGAAAAGATGAACTCGGTATACTAGCTCAATCTTCTGCAAAGATGAAGGAAAACATATCTAATTTGCTATCAAAAATTGCTGAAAACTCCGATCAACTAAACGATGCAAGTTCATCATTATCATCTGCTGCAGAAATAATGTCAAACGAACTTGGACAAATCAGTACATCCTTGAATGGCGTAAATTCAAGCATTATAGATACAAGTGCTGCTGCAGAAGAGGTTTCATCATCTTCATATGAGGTTAACAACAGTGTTCAGAATATAGCCAGTCAGGCAAACACAAACAACACAAACGCTTCTGAAATCAAGAATAAAGCATATGATCTTCAAAACAATGCGAATAATATGTATGAGGAAATTGATTCTACTTATAATGAAAAAGCTGCAAACATTCTTGATGCTATTGAAAAAGGTAAAATCATAGAGGAAATAAATATTATGGCTGATACAATAACAGCAATAGCACAACAAACAAATATGCTCGCATTAAACGCTGCTATCGAAGCTGCCAGGGCTGGAGAGCAAGGCAAGGGCTTTGCTGTAGTTTCGGAGGAAATTAGAAAACTTGCAACACAAGCCTCAGATGCAGCTGCAAATGTTAAAGTAACAATAAAAAGCGTACAGGAAGCACATTCTGACTTAATAAACGAAAGCAACAATATTCTTGACTTTGTGCGCTACTCAGTTAAAGAAAAATTCCAGTTCTTCAAACAGGCTGGTTCAGATTATTATACCAGCTCAGAGAAAATTGCTAAGTTTTCAGAACAACTCGCTACATTAACCAATAATATTTCACAAACCCTTGATCAAGTAAATCAAGCAATTGAAAACGTTGCCGAGAATTCAAGCAAGGGATCGGAAGACACCTCACACATTGCACAAGCAGTAGGCCACACAGTGAGTGAAATGGATCAGATTTACAAGTCAATTCAAAAGCAGGTTGAGCTCTCAAACTCTTTAAATAATTTGATTAAGAACTTTATTATTTAAAAACTTTGCAACAAATCGAAGGAGTTTGCCTATTGGGCAGACTCCTTTAATCATACCTTAATTTATTTTAAACACTTCCCTTGTCAGACTTAAGTGCCGTCTTATTTCCATTTTTATCTACAACAACAATAGAGTCAAGTGTTGACTTTAGATTACTTTTAAACAGATTAATATATTGGGCTCTTAAGGACTTCTGCTCTTCTTGTTCCTCATTTGTTAATCCAGACACTTTGGACTTTTTTGATAGTTCATTAATTCTCTTTACGAGTTTTTCAATCTCCATCACAATAACCTCCTTCATCGATGTTTATTTTACAATTAAAGATTATTAAAATCAAGTGTTAGATTTATAATAATTATTTTATGTTTTGCAATAGCTGTTATGTTTTGTTATTATATGATTATACCTTTTCAATATAATATTTTGAAGTTAAAAGTTAATAATATATTTTATGCGGAAGGAACTCAAATGAAGAATCTAAAAAGGAATTGTTCTCTTATTGAAGATATAATCAATGGAATGATGGATTGGGTGCGAGTAGTTGATAAGGAAAACAAGATTGTATTTGTAAACAAACCAATGACGGAAGCTTTGAATGATTGCAAGGTTGGTGAATCCTGCTATAAAGCTATTGGCTTAACTTCACCGTGTGATAATTGTACTTCAAGACGAGCAGTTTTTGAGGGAAGTTCTTTTGAAAAATTCGAGAAAATCGGAAACAAAACATTCTCAGTGATGAGTTCTCCTCTTAGAAACGAATATGACGAAATAATTGCATCAGTTGAGGTTTTACGTGATATTACTCAATTGAAGGAACTTCAAGATATTGTTATGAAACAGAATCAAAAATTACAAGATGACCTTATGATAGCTAAAAAACTTCAGTGCAACCTATTGCCAAAGAATTTGCAACAAGAAAAGGTTTCATTTTCTTTTGTATATCAACCATGCGAAGACCTTGGTGGTGATTTTCTTGATATATTCGAAATTGATAATGACCATATAGGCATATATATAGCTGATGTTTCAGGCCATGGAATTCCAGCATCAATGCTAACTGTTTTTCTTAGATCTGCTATCGATAAAAAGAGTCTTTCACCAAGCAAGGTTCTCCATTCTCTATATAAGGAGTTTTATTCTAGTAACTTTGACCACGACGTTTATATAACGGTGTTTTACTCTATTATTAATCTTTCTGATCATACTATAAGGTTTTCGAACGCAGGACATAATATTCATCCAATAATTTTTAACAAGCACGATAATAGTCGCATTGAGTCATTAATCGTTCCTGGTTCTCCTATAAGTAACTGGTTTGAAGAGCCTGATTATACTGAAGTACAGCTAGATCTTCGTAAAAATGATAGACTGTTTTATTGTACAGATGGAATAATTGAACTAAAAAATGATCGACAGGAGCAATTTGGCGAAGAGAGGCTTCGAAACATCTTATTTTCTGATACATCTGAACCGTCACATACTCTCAATAAAATAATTTCACAAGCATGTAAATTTGCTGGGATTGACGATTCATCCACATTACCTGATGACATTACAATAGCCATCATTGATATAAATGAGTAAATTTATATCAACTTTGCTTTTTTTAATCTACTTCCATGCTTTCAATATAAAATTCTTTGCCTGAGTCTGTAAGTTTGCCTGTCATGCCACATTGCGGGCACTCAAACCCTGTTTTGGGTTTCTCATACTCAATATCGCATTTTAAGCATTTGAATTTCGCACTTACCCTTTTAAATATCAACTTTGCCCCCTCTGCAATTGTACCTTCGCTAAAGATATCAAAGTACATATGAACTGACTCATCAATAATCGATGATAAATCTCCAATAACAAGATTAATTGATGTTATCTTTTTTGCATTAGCTCTTTTAGCTTCAGTTAATACTATTTCCATCATGCTTTTTGTTACAGCATATTCATGCATTTAATCAATCCTTTAGAGTTTTATATTTTACAAAAATGGTGTCAGATCACCTTGGCTTAAGGCACTTCTGACACCATAATATACTAAGCTTGAACAAACTTGCTCTTTTCCTTCTTATACGCAGCTGTCTTGTGGTTGTCGTCCATGTTTATACACTTCTTAGGACAAACATCCTGACATAAACCGCATACCACACATTTAAACTGATCAACTTCCCACGATTTCTCTGCCTTGTTAACAACTAGAGCATCTGATGGACACTTTCTTGCACAAATACCACAGAAAATACATTGATCAATATTAACTCCACTTAAATGTCCTCTTACATTCTTAAAAGGCTCTCCTTTTTTCAAAAGGATACATTCTAGTCGCAGGCTTTGAAGCTAAGTTCTTAAAAATGCTACCTATCATATCAAACATTCGTTACACCTTACCTTTCCGTACAGCTAATGCAAGGATCTATTGTCAGAATTAATATAGGAACATCCGCAAGCTGACTGCCTGGCAACATTTTAAGCAAAGTTGGAATATTTGCAAATGTTGGTGTCCTTACTCTGAGCCTTTCAAGATTCTTAGTTCCATTAGCTTTCAAGTAGTATAAAACCTCTCCTCTTGGCTGCTCAACCCTTGAAGCTACTTCTCCAGTTGGGAAACCTTTACATGGAGCACATATTTCTCCACCCTCTGGCAACTTACCAATCGCTTGCTTTATAAGATCAATGGACTGGTATACTTCCTTAAGTCTGACAACAGTTCTCGCGTAGGAGTCGCCATCCTTTTCAACAACTGGTTCAAAATCAAGCATTCCATATCCTGAATAACCTGTTGTTCTAAAGTCCATCACAATGCCGCTAGCTCTCGCCATTGGTCCTACTGCCCCAAACTCATATGCAGTTGCAGCATCAAGAACTCCAACACCTACAAGTCTGTGCTTAACAGTAGGATCATTGAAGAAGACAGATTCGATCTGTTTAAGATCCGCTCTTATCTCATCAACAATAACCGAAACTTTTCTTTGCATATCCAAAGGCAGGTCTCTTCTTGTTCCGCCTATTGTATTTATAGATATTATTACTCTGCCCCCAGTTGTTTCTTCCATTATGTCCATAACCTTTTCCCTGTTTCTCCAAACCTGCATGAAAAGGCTTTCAAACCCGAAAGCATCTGCTAAAAGTCCAAGCCACAATAAATGACTATGAATTCTGTGAAGCTCGCACCAGATAACACGCAATAGCTTAGCTCTATCAGGAATCTGTATATTCATAAGAGTCTCAATACCTTGGCAATAAGCCAACGCATGCATAACACTACAAATACCACATATTCTTTCTACTACAAATGTATTTTGTGTGAATTCTTTAGTTTCGGTAAGCTTTTCCAAACCTCTGTGAACATATCCTATAGCAGGAATCGCTTCAACGATTATTTCATCCTCCATAACCAGCTTTAAGTGAAGTGGCTCAGGAAGGACAGGGTGCTGAGGCCCAAAAGGTATTACTGTTTTTCCCATATTATTTTTCCACCTTCCTTTGCTCAATTACAATTTGCTGTCTGGACATAGGCGCATTTAGCTCATCATCTGACAAAAGCATGTGTCCGCCATAATCTATAGCAATATTTGTTATATTAAGCCCAAACAACTCTTTCATTTCATTTTCTACAAGAATAGCACAAAAATATATCTTTGATATACTTGGCATTTCTTCACCTTTTTTGACATTGACTCTGCAGTTTTTTAACTGATAGTCCTTGTCAAAATGGTATATAACATCAATGGTACCGTCTCCTAAATCAACACATGAAGCGGTTACAAACCTATATCCGTTTAACTTGGCATCTTGTGCTTCAACAAGAATCAGTTCCTTTGATATATTATAAACGTTTTCCATTATTAAATACCTCCACACTGCAAAAGAATTTTACTATTTCTTCTTTTGCTTCTCATTTATCTTTTCCATAGCCAATACAATTCCGTCAATTATTGCTTCAGGCCTCGGACAGCAACCAGGAACAAATACATCTACTGGTAGAACGTTTTCTACTCCACCAAGAACATTGTAGCATTCCTTGAATACTCCACCAGTACATGCACACGCCCCAACAGCGACAACAGCCTTTGGATCAGGCATTTGCTCATATAAATTTTTAAGAACACGTGCATTTCTTTTATTTACTGACCCTGTAACAACTAAAACGTCTGCATGCTTTGGATTACCAACATTTATAATACCAAATCTTTCTACGTCATACATTGGTGTTAGACATGCAAGAGTTTCTATATCACATCCATTACAACTTGTGCAGTCGTAATGCAAAACCCATGGTGACTTTTTACGTGATTTTTCAATTATACCCATTGTTTCACTCCTCTTACGGGCTTTTTATTCTGAGTAATTCCGTACTACTCATTAATATTTTTTACCAAATGAACGTTTATTTATTTCTCATATATATCCAAATAATATTTGTTACTGCAGCACCAATTCCGATAACCCATGTTAGCTTAAGCATCCACTTCCAGGTTATTCTCGCACTGATATTATCAATTACCATTTCTAGGAAATAACTAACTAATGCTATAAGTATTCCTACCCACAATGGCTGAGCGAAGAAAAGGCTTATCATTGCAAGCAATAATACTAGATCATACCAGTGTGTCAACTCTATTAATGCCAATTGAGGACCCGAAAACTCTGTAGTCAATCCCTTGATTAACTCCTGATGTCCATGATGTGATGTTGAAAAATCAAATGGTGATTTTCTCAACTTTATTGTCAATACATACAAAAATGCAAAGAACACCAACGGCAGTGAAAACAGAAGAGGTGTACCATGTTCAAATACGCTTTTAATCATAAAGCTTTTGGTTGTAAGATATATACCCACTATCATTAAAAGCAAAACAGGTTCATACGCCATCATTTGAATTATTTCTCTCTGGGCACCTATTTTACTGTAAGGAGAACGAACACTCATTGCTCCCATAATAAGTGATATACTTGAAAAAGCAAGTATAAATATTATCATCAATAAGTCTTGCTTAAGGACAAACATCGCAACACATACTATTGAGAAAAACAAATGTGCTATAACATAAACAATCTGTGTTTGATTTACTGTGATTCTTTCCTTACCAAGCAGCTTGAAGAAATCATAAAACGGCTGCATTATTGGAGGACCATATCTATTTTGCATTCTGGCACTGATTTTTCTGTCTATACCTGTCAATATTCCTCCAAGTATTGGTGAAATAACTATCGCCAGAATAATAAGAATAACATTTTGAAGAGTTATATTTTCCATATTAAATTACCACCCCGAACATTATTAAAATAATTGCTCCCGCGACAACGTTGACCCACAATGTAAGTCCACTTTCATTAAAGATATTTTTAAAATAGTAATTGTGTACCAACGCATTTTCTATCTTTTCGCCTGGGCCCATAAACTCTATCCCTCTTGTGTCTGCTGTATTTTCTCCACACAGATAAGGTGTTTTCATTGATTCGGGTTTGGCTTTACGCATAAAGAATGGAATCGTTATCAATATCGCCAACACAATAATGAAGAAGTAAACAATACCAAAACCGCCAAATTGACCATTATTAGCCCATATACCACCGTTTTCACCTGACAGTACAGCAGTCCCTTGAATCTTTAACCTCTCGATTTGAGGCTTTATAATGCTATTAAATATTGGAGCAATCCCTATACTGCATGCCAAAACTGCTACGAACAGAGCTGCCAATGAACTTCTTATTGAGAAAAACAATTTTTCAGCCTTCAATACTGGCTTATATGACATTGTCAAAATAATACCAATCCACTGCGCCCAGAAAACTACAGTGAACGCACTTCCGAGAATTATCATAACAAGAACAATTGGCGAGTGGACAGCCGACTCAATTGCCAGCCATTTCGTAATAAGTACGCCAAATGGTGGCAAAAGCATTGATATCATACCTATAACAGTAATAACTGTAGTAAACGGCATCTTCTTCATCAATCCCTGCATATCTTCTATATCTCTGCTTCCAATACCCTGCTCTATTGTACCAATACAAAGGAATAAGAGTCCTTTTGATACTGCATGATAGATAATAAGAAGTATCGCTGCACCTATTGCTATAGGATTTCCAATACCTGAACAGCATACGATTAATCCAAGGTTCGCAATTGTTGAATACGCAAGAACTCGCTTACCATTACTTTGACTTACTGCGATTGCAGATCCCGCTAGGAATGTAAATCCTCCTACAACAGCAATTAAATCGCCCAATCTTGTACCTGCATAGGATGGTGAGAATCTTACAATCAGATAAACACCTGCTTTAACCATTGTACTTGAGTGAAGCATTGCTGAAACTGGAGTAGGTGCAACCATTGCACCAAGAAGCCAGCTTTGGAAAGGAAATTGCGCTGACTTTGTAAATCCTGCCAAGCACAGTAACCCTATACCGAGCGGAAGAAACGTAGCAAGATCACCAGCTGATTGTGCTGTTGCTATGTCTTCAATCGAAAGAGTTTTCTTTATCTTGTAAATGAAAATTATGCCAAATATGAAAGCTACACCACCAGCCATATTAATGATCAGTGCCCTTGTAGCATTTTTAATTGATTGCTCATTTCCATCATGTGAAATGAGAAGGAATGAACAAAGTGTTGTAACCTCCCAGAAGAAATACAACCAAAGAAGGTTATTTGTCATTACCAAGGCATTCATAGCACCAAGGAACATAAATAGTATTACAAAAAATCTTGGCTGTCTTGACTTTTTCAAATTAAGATGGTGCTCATGTTCTTTCATATATCCAAGTGAGAAAATCGTAATAATCGGTCCAATTATTGATACTAGCAAGACCATTATAAGTGAGAGATAATCAAGAACAAATGCCTTTTCAACCTCCGCTGGATGCATACCAAACTCAAATACAAGTAATGGTATAAGTTGAAATAATGTTAACACTACAACTAAAGGTTTTTTAAGCTTTATACCTATTAAAATTAAATAGAGGAAAAGCAAAAAGTCTAAAACTTTTATAACCATTTCAGTTGTTACTGCAGCAAATCCTTCTAATACTATTTCCAAATGCCCCCCATTTTGAAATAATAATTGAACGAATTTTCCTGCTACAGCAAACATGATAAAAGCTGTTGCGACTACTATTATATTTCTTATCGCAGCTTTTCTGATAAGATAACACAATATGGCACTGAAAGCCGGTAATAATATGGCTACAGCAAGCAGTTGAAGTTCCACTGCATCCACTCCTTTCACAAAATGCATTTTATTTTATAATAAACAAAATATTTGTGTGCCTTTCTTATAAAATATAAAATTAAAAATCACCAAAACCAAAGAATATAATTCTTCTATTTTAGTACATTGTATACACGTTATAAGAAAAGCCACACTCTATCTTGACAAAGATAGTTTGGCGAAGCAGCTATACCAATCCATATTCCACAAAAAATAATAGTATTGTAGTAATAAATATATGTTAATAAATGACTTGTGATAGAATACAGATGCCTGCTTCTTATTTTTTATAAAATCTAAATCTCCAAAATACATTATAGAATCTACGAAATGATAAGTCAATGAAGTTTTGTTTTTAATTGTGGGTTATACATTGATTTAATTCAGGTTATCTTAGTTTTAATTACTATTTTGCATTTTTTAAAAAAACTTGGAGACATTTTTTAAAAATATTGTCATAATAGAAATGTTACTGTAATTAAATACATTATTAATCATATTTAATATAAAAAGAATTTACATTGTAAATAGGGTGGTCTAATGCCATACATTATCAAAAAACCTGTATTACCAGATAACGAGCACTTAAGATTTATGATAGAGGCTTACAAGGAAGCATTAAAAGCATACAATAAAATGGAGACACCTATAGGAGCCGTTATAGTAAAAGATAACAGAATAATTGCTAGAGCTCATAATCAAAGGGAGACAAAACAGGATCCTACCTTGCATGCGGAGATTTCTGCTATTCGCAAAGCCTCTAAAAAGCTTGGCTCATGGAGGCTTAACGATTGTGATATATATGTTACACTCGAACCCTGTCCAATGTGCGCAGGGGCTCTTATACAATCAAGAATAAGGAGACTTTACATTGGAGCAATGGATCCAAAAGCTGGCTGTGTCAACTCAGTTGTTAATCTTTTAGATATTGAAAAATTTAACCATAAAGTCATGGTAACATACGGAATACTTGAAGAGGAATGCTCTCAAATTCTTAAGGATTTTTTTAAGGAACTTCGCAAGACAAAAACCCGAAGCAACAAAAAGCATATTTGACATACCTATGTAACTCAATGTATTTATCTGTCAATTACTTTACTTATCAATACTGCTGCTTCGGCTCTTGTTGTTTTATCTATTGGAGCAAGCATTTGGGCAGTCTTACCATTTATTATTTTTTCATAATAAAGCGATGCAAAGCTTGATAAGGCATACTTCGAAATGGTTTCAACATCTTTGAATCCCGAAAGTATATCCGTTGAGCTTCCTTGCAATGGTTTATTTACTGCCATTAATGCCCTATTTATAATAACAGCAGCATCCTGTCTAGTTATAGGATTATTTGGATAAAAGTAATTATCTTTATTACCATTAATAATCCCAAGAGCTTTTGCAGTCATTACTTCCTTATAAAACCAGTCTTTACCGTTAACATCTGCAAAGGAACCAACTGTTATACTGCTTTGTTTTAAAGCTCGTATTACTAAACTTACAAACTCTGCGCGGGTCACTTTATCACCAGGATAAAATTTATCCTTTGTCTTTCCCTTAATGATTCCCATGCTCGCAAGCCTTTCAATTGGAATCCTTGCCCAACCGTACTTGTCTAAGTCTCTATAAGTTATAGAAGCTTTTGTAAACACTGATTTCGTTTCGGAATATGCACTAAAGCCACTACTGTTGTAAGCTCTCACTCTATATAAATACTCAGTACTGCTAGCTAGATTTTTATCTATGTATGTTGTAGCATTTTGACCCACACTTGCAATTTCTCCAAAACTCCCGTTTCCGATTTTTCTCTCAATTTTAAAACCCTGTTCTGATTCTGAATTATCAGTCCACTGTATCTTAATCTGTGAAGCCGAAAAAGGTTCCAGATTTAAATTTAAAGGCGCTCCTGGCGTTATTAATGCAACCTTCACTTCGTTACTGTATGATACACTGTTATAAACTGAATTAAATGCTTTTATTCTGTAGGTATATGTTTGCGTATCAATTAGTCCTGTAATAGTATAGCTTGTAATATTTGCTGAAAGTGATGCTATCTCCGACCACGTATCATTTGTTTCATTTTTCTTTTCAACTATAAATCCACTCTCATTCTGTGAGTTGTCTTTCCATACAAGCTTAATTGCTGTTGAAGATACTTTTCCAAAAGTAAGATTAGTTGGTGGATCTGGTACTGTTGTTATCGTTGCAGCTGAATTTGAGTATAGAGAGTAAATTGCGGCCTCGCTTATATATGCCCTTACTTTATATGAATACTGCTTGCCAGCTGTCAAGTATAAATCCTGATATGTCCGCACATTTTTCTCAACTCCAGTTACTAGCTCCCAAATAGTACTGTTATCCACCATGCGCCATACTTCAAAACCAGATTCATTTGACGAGTTGTCGTTCCAACTCAGCTCAATTCCTGTGCCAGATATTGCCGAAGCTTTTAATCCCGAAGGTGGTATCAGATTCGTACACGTTACAGAAATTTGATCAGAATAATCTGAAATGTTGTATGATGTTTTTGCCCAAATCCTGTAATAATATATGGTGTTTTGAATTAACAAAACATCTGACCATGCAGTTACATTAACATCTGTTTTTCCTACTTCTACATATTCTCCCAACTCAGTCTTTCTCTCAATAATATATGATACACCATTTGAACCAGATGTCCATGATAGATTAATCTGCTTGTCGGAAGCAGCTTCTCCTTTAAATCCAACTGGCTTGTTTATTTTTGTATATGCCCCTGTCCCAGTATTATCATTTGGATATGTTCCTGAATAAATGTTATCAGTGTAATAAGTCTTTACCCTGTAAAAATACTGTGTGTTTTCACTAAGGCCTGTGTTTTCATAGCTTGTATTTTCTGTCACAGTAGCAACTTTTGACCAGGCACCAGACTCCCCTGTCTTTCTTTCAATAATAGTTGTATGGCTTCCTCCTGCTGATAAACTCCACGATAAATTTATTTGAGTTGCCGACACAGAAGTAACCTCAAGTGATGTTGGGTTAACAATTGCGCTTATTGATGTAGATATCTCATTTGTGTAGACAGTTGAGTTTGTTAATGAGTTTAAAACTACTCTATAAGTATATGTATGCCCTGTAGTTACATTATTATCGGTATAAACTGTTTTATTTTCTAAGACAGTTGCCAGATCAGTAAAACTTCCTGAGTCAATTTTTCTTTGAACCTTAAAACCTGTTTCTCCTGTTACATTATCCTGCCAATTGACATCAATTCTTGATGAACTCACAATATTTAAAGAGATTACCGAATAAACTGTATATGCTTCTCTACCATCGGTATTAGGATAGTATGTTGAATACACATTATTGGTGTTTGACTTTGCTTTAATCCTATAAAAATAACTGGTATTTTGTGAAACTGTGCTATCCGTATAACTTAATGTTCCTACATTAACTGATCCAATTTGATTCCATGTACCCTGCACCCCTGTTTTTCGTTCAATTATTGTCATGTAGCTTAAAGAGGTAGGATATGTCCAAGACAGCCTAACTTGCGTCGGAGATGATACAGCAATATCTAATGCTGTTGGTAGGCTCACAATACTGCCTGAAGAGCTTATCTCACTCGTAATCGTTGAATTTCCAATATAATTAAAAGCAAGTACTCTATAAGTATATTGGTGCCCTGAAGTAACTGTATTATCTTGATATGAATCTGTGTTTGAAGTTACCGTACCTATTTGAACAAAATCTTCTGAGTCTGTTTTCCTTTCGATCTTAAACCCATTTTCATTACTTGAATTGTCTTTCCATTCTAATACTGTTTCAGTTTCAGATGTCAACGTCAACGAAAGTGATGTTGGTGACGACGGGAGAGAAGCTGTTATTTTATATTCAGCACTCGAAACCTTATTTGACTCAGTCTCAAACGCTGTTATCCTGTAGTAGTAATCTGCGCCTGATACAACTGGAAACGTGTCCAGATATGAAGTTGAGGATTTTGGCAGGGAGGCAATGGTCTGATATTCTCCAGATCCTGTTTTCTTTTCGACTAACAGTACCGATTCATTATATGCATTGTTTACCCAGCTTAAATCCACCCCATTTTGCGATGAAAACGCACAAACAAGATCATTTGGAGCATAAGGTTTACTAACGGGCTGAGATAGGTTTCCTGCCCCTTCATAACCACTCTCTGTTTTTGCACTCAGCCGATATCTATAGATTCCTGCCTGTGTTGGGGTATCTTTAGTATTTGTCGACCCCTCAGCCAATTGGTTGTTTATTACTGTCCAATCTCCCCATGATGTAGTATTATATTTTGATCTTTGCAACTCAAAATTGGTTATATACTCATATTGTCCCCAACTTAAGTCTGTAACACCATTATTCATTAATGCTGTTATTTGAGGCGGACTTATCGGCGTAATTTCAATTATATCAGAGTACGTTGAACTGTGACCATTATCATCGACCGACACAACAACATACCCCGATTTTATATTGTCAACTAGATTAACATCGATAAATGAAGATGTCGTGGCAGCCCCCTCAGTAGATGCAACACTCAAGCCCCCTGAAGTTTTTATAATGCTTCCTGTTAATGCAGCAGAATTATTATTCCAGCTAATTATAACCGCCCTGTTATTTATATCAAATGAAGCCCTCAAGTTATTCGGCTTTATCATCTGTGAAGTTGTTGCTGTGTTAGAAGTACTGAATATCTCATTTTGCATCGCAGAATCGGAAAATGCTTTCATTGTATATGTATATATAGTCTCAGGTTTAAGTCCCTTTTCACTATCACCAGTATCTGTATATCTTAAATAATCCCTTTCAATATCAACAACTATATTTTTTATCAAAATATCCCCTGTCCCGTCATTTCTATACAGTCCATAACAAACTGCATTTGTTACTGAATCCCACACCAGATTAATCTGAGTGTCAGGATTGGTATTTGATGGAGTACAAATCAGATTATACGAACAATATGAATTAAACCTGAATAAAAACATTATTACACAGACCATAAAAAATTGAATTAAAATTTTGTATTTATCTTTATATAAGTTCATTTCTATCCCTCCGGGATCTTGAATGATTAAAATATTGATATACTTATATTTCGGATAAATATACTATTTTAATAATATCTTAGTGTTGCATAATTTATGGGAAATTATTGCAATTTATTCTATATTGACATCACATGTACTTTATTGTAAGATATACTAATGAAAAAGCAATTAATTTTGGAGAGATGGTTGAGCTGGTCGAAGGCACCTGACTCGAAATCAGGAGAACGTGCAAGCGTTCCGTGGGTTCGAATCCCACTCTCTCCGCCAATAGATAAAAGCTAGACGTCTCAACAATTTTGAGATATCTAGCTTATTCAATTTCTAGGAAATTATAGTTGTTTTATATTTCTTTTTATGAACTTAATATATCTAATTTATATTAGTTACCTATGCATTATAACAACATTCAAGTCTCACAAAACAGCATTAAACTTTCCTGCAATAACAATTACATCTGCCATATTAATTGTTCCATCACTATTTAAATCATAGGCATCAACAAATTTGCTATCTCCAGTAATAGTATTAAAAGATATTGCCAACAAGATAACATCTGCCATATTCACAACTCTATCGCCATTCAAATCAGGGCTTTTAGACTTGGATATGGTTGATGTAGGTATTGGAGTGTTTGTAGGTATTGGAGTGTTTGTTGTAACTTGAATACCTATTTCATCCCATAAAGGAGTATTCATTTTTATTAGATAATTCTTTACTAAACTACCAGATGGTTTTAAATCTGAATCAGTCCAAGCAGTTGAACTCGTTCCAGCTTTAAATGCGGCAGTTGTTTCACTTAATGCTGATACTGACCAATTAGCCGAGCCAATACCATTTGCATCCAAGTAGTTCCACCATTCTTGTGATGAATTAGCATCCATTGTTCCATTACCATCTGCTGCGCCTGTACCATATTCAGAGGCGAAGATAGCAGCTCCCTGGCTCATTGCAGATGAAGTATTATCGCGAAGCCATTGCTTATGAGTTGCGGCATAATAATGCATTGAATAGACAATGTTTTTGGAAGTAGTAATTGGATTTGCTGCTGCCTCCTGAGGTTTCTGATCCCATTGCGAGTTACCGCAGATGATTATATTGTCTGGATCAATAGGACGAATAGCTGATATTACCTGTTCATGATAGCTTTTAATTGCAGACCAGGTGTCTTTTTCTGGTTCATTCCATGTTTCATATATAACATTAGGTGTGTCTCCATAAGCAGTTGCCATCCTCTTCATGAAGTCTGAGCACGCTTGTGCGTTAGCACCAGTCATTGAATGCCAATCAATGATAACATATACTCCATTTGCTATGCATGCGTCAACAGCCGCTTTTACCAAATTTTCCTGAGAACTTACCTTAGCGGGGAGGATTGGAACACGAATAACTGTACATTTCCACTCTTTTACGAGACGTTCAACTGCCGTAGCATTGTAAAACTGGAGACCTGCTGTACTCCATGCATACAATGACATACCACGTAAAGTGATGGCTTGACCCTTAGCGTCAACAATATGGCTTCCTTGTACCTTAAGCTGTCCATGATAGCCTACAAATGTATTTGGATTTGCGGCCCTCAAACTCTGGGTTGAAAATGACGACATAAACATGATCATTGTAACAATAACCATTAACCCAATTGATAACTTCTTTCTCATACTTTTACATCTCCTTTAAATTATATTTATTTAACTCAAACTTCGCTGTAAAAAATATAATTCTACCGCTTGAAACTCAATATTAGTCAGACAAATAAGTATCCAAATAGTAAACGCTTATTTTGTGGATGAAGCTACTTTTTAAGAACTTTTTTAATCTTAAAACAACTGTGTTTTAACCTTATGTTCATAATAAAAATTTTAATATACTATTATTTCAAATTTAGGAATATTAGGTGATTCCAAAAACTTAACTGGTCAACTGACGATATAAAAGAATTTGATTTATGTAGTTTTCGCCATCAAAAATTGAACAAGGAATTTTTAAAATCGCTTTATCAAAAGAATTTTCAAGGAATGTATTTGAGATAAGTTTATCAGAAAAATAGAATGATCATCTAAAATCCTACTGGAATTGTAATATACTTATTGTTTGAAGACTAAGAATTTTGCCAATAAATATTGAATTTTCAAAGTTCAAGAAAAAGTATTTTTTATGCTAAGTTTGTGCTGTCCCTAATTCTCTGTATTAATCCATTTTTACCAATAACAATATAAATTTAATTACTTTAAGTTTATTCTTTTAATTATTCTAAGTCAAGCATCTATACTTTATTGTTTCTCATTATTTTATAGCATTTATCAACAAGAATGCTTGACGAAATTAGGGATAGAAAATATGAAATCGTACCATCATTTGTCTTAAATAAACCACCTATTATAAAAAATAATGCAAACGACAGAACAATAGTTGTAATTATATAACTTGCTACTTTCTTTTCCATTTTATCAGTCCTCAATTCAAAATTATTATTATTTTATTTCATTCTTAGCAATCCTTCTAGTTAAATATAATACAATTAAAACCAAAGGTATAGAAAGAATACATATGGTATTGCCTGTGAACAATTTTACAACCCAAACTCTAAAAACATTCCCACCGTCTAGAAAACTTGTAAATGTTCCATTATAATCTGCGATCTTGTAGTTTACTGATCCTGCAAGTTTGGTATAGAAGTATGCCATATTTGAAGCTGTGTACATGTGAATTATTATAATTGGTATCCCAATTATAAATGAACGCACTACATTTCCTCTTGTAGCAACGCATACCAAGGCAATGGTTCCCATAATGTTAACCAAATCTCCTAGTGGAAGAAAGTTTACTCCTGGAAGGACAAAAGCCAGAAACAAAGCAACAGGCATTAGAAGAATTGCTGTTACCACTACTGAAGAAAAACCAACAATTACTGCAACATCGAGCGCAATATAAGTCTGCCCCATTTTAGGAAAATGCATTTTAATAAATTCCTTCATACCTTCTGAAATTGGTATAAGTGATGAACCTACAATATTCGCCATCTGGGGTAGTATATAAATTACTGCCGCAATCCCAAAAGCAAGTTCTGCAGTCATTCTTACATCATACCCTCCAAAAATACCAAGGAGGATGCCTAAAACAAACCCGATTATCATTGGTTCACCTGCAAGTCCTAATTTTTGTTTTATTTTTTCAGGGTTCGCATCAATTTTGTTTAAAACAGGTATCTGATCCAAAATCTTGTTACCAAGCACACCAAGCGGAAAATATGCAGCAGCCGATAGGGTCGGAATAGATATACCCTTTATGCCTGAGAACTTATCGACATAAGGAGCACTCCAATCGGCAAGCTTTAAAGTTATTATGCAAATTGTCACAGTAGCAAGTGTTGTAAAAACAAGACTATTAGAAATGTTATAAACAAGTGCTCCTGTAAAAATAAAATGCCAATAGTTCCAAATATCTATATTTACCGTCTTTGTAAGTTTTGTAACAAGCATAGCTATATTGACAGCCATAATAACGATTATTAATATCGGAGCCATACCAAATGACCACGTTATAGCCGCAAGTGGAGGCCATCCAACGTCTAAAACATTAAACTGAAGCCCCGTTCTTGCAACTAGAGCTTTAACAACAGGATTAATCAATTTGACATAAAAATCAATTATTACAAATATACCTATAAAGCCTATTGCGATTGTAAAAGCGGATTTAATTGCGGTATTTAATTTTATTCTAAAAACCATTGCAAAAATAAAAATTATGACGGGCAGCATTACGTATGCCTTGAATCCTAGAAAGTACATTACAACATCTTTTATTTCATTCATTTTATATTCTCCAAATCTTATACTTAATAAAACTTCCATACACAAATATATCCTTTACTGATTTAAAAATCAACAATAAACGATTAAACATAGTATTGACAGGTAAGGTGATTCCCCAAAAAAACTGGTCAACTGGCTATTTCAAAAATATTGATTTCATTAGTTTTCACCAATTAAAATTGAACAAACAATGAAATTTTTGAAATCGCCTAAGTTTAAGAAAATTTGCTTAAAACAAAAAAATTTATGTTGACATCCCGAACATATGTTTGTTATAATTAGAACTGTAATAATTAAGAAAGTAGGTTGTTTTTATGAACAAAGTAATACTAATGGGTAGATTGACCCAAGACCCCGAATTAAGACAAACAACAACAAACAAATCTGTATGCAGCTTTAGACTTGCTGTTAACAAAAGATTTGCAAAACAGAACGAAGAGAATAATGCAGATTTCTTCCCTATTGTGGCCTGGGAAAAGACAGCAGATTTCTGCAACAATTATTTCCGCAAAGGACAACAGGTTGCAGTTATTGGAAGACTTCAGAACAGAAGCTGGGACGATGCTGATGGTAAAAAGCATTATATTACAGAAATAGTAGCCGACGAAGTGTTCTTTGCAGATAGCAAAAAGGATTCAAGCACATATGCACCATCATTATTTGATATAGATTCAAATCCCTTAGAAAACAACAACAGCTTTTATTCAATTGCTGAAGATAATGAACTGCCGTTTTAAAAGATTATTATGTAGTCATTAATGTTTTACTATAATCGAAGAAATTTGCGAAGCAAATTTCCTAAAATCTAGCGGGTCTAGATAACCCCACAGATTTTATTATATGCTTCAATTTATTATAAACACCAGTAGATTTCTTATATTTTATAAAATTATTTTTTACTCTTGGATTACCCACATCCAAGAGTTTTTTTATTGTCTTGGAATCAATAGAATCGGTCGTTATTTTGCTCTGCAAGATTTAAATTTTTATTTCTGAAATCTCTTTAATAATAGTAATAATATTAAATTTGAATAAATAAAATATTACATACAAATGAAAGCAGGGTGATTTTTTTTGGATGTAAATTATCAAATAATATTAGCATATATAATTGGCATAATATTTTTATTTTTTATAGGTAGACTTCTTCTTTTTCCAATAAAAATAGTACTAAGATTAGTATTTAATGGCCTTTTGGGCGGAGTTGTACTAATTATTATAAATTTTATAGGAAATATTTTTGGATTTGCAATTCCACTTAATATATTTTCCGCTTTGATAACAGGTTTTTTGGGAATTCCTGGTATATTGCTATTAATAATGCTAAGATCAATTTTTTTATATTAACACTTTTTGTTTGCAATCAGTAATTTTTTTTATAACTTTAATTCCATATATTGACACAGATTGTTTAATGTATTAATATTGTAATTGTGTGTTTTGAACATTTTAAAATAATTCTATCAGGAGATGAACAGTATGATTTTTATTAAAGATGTGATTCTGAAAGAAACAATAAGATTTATTGAGCTTTGCCAAGTATACGTTAGTACTGGTAAGCTTCCTCTCAATGAGTATTATCCATTAACAAATACTAAGCTGAACTTTATCCAGAGTATTCTGTCTGATGAAGAAAAACAACTTTTGGCTCCTGAACTTGATTTACGCTTAAGAAAACTTTTTTCAAAAAACACGGAAATTTATGACTTATGTATTAAATAAAATTAATCTTTATATTTATCTATCGCAAAATTGCGTTAAAGTGTTCGCTATTTTACTCTGGTAAATATAAGATTAATAATGTATTTAATATATAATATTGCAAATTAAAAGCATAGTTAATCCTGCATAATTTTATATTTTTTGCTAACCCTATAAAGAGTCAGATGATTCTTATAGGGGAAAATAAAATGATAAGAAGAAATTACACTAGATTTATATTAGCTTTGTTTATTGCAATATCCTTTTCATTAAAACTTACATTCGTTTTACATTACAAAAATGAATTGTCATTATCAAGCGATGATTTAAATTACATAAAAAGTGCTGTTGTGTTATTAAAAACCAACTTACTAACATACCATGGCTTTAACGAACCAACTGTTTTTATTATGCCGCTATACCCAATATTTGTTGCTGCATGCTTCAAAATATTTGGGTATGGTATTATAGGGCTTCAGGCGGTACGAATAGTTCAATCTATTATTAGTTGTTTAACAATACTTCTCGTCTATCTAATAAGCAAAAAACTTTTTGATAAAAATATTTCGCTTCTCTCAGCCGGATTTACATCTTTTTATATACCTAACATAACAACTGTGGGCTTTTTTCTTACAGAAACTCTTTTTACCTTTCTATTTATGCTTCTCATTTATATCTCTTTGGAGTTCACAGTTTACCCAAGCTTAAGAAAGTTTTCAATTATTGGCCTAGTATTTGCACTAGTAACCTTATGCAGACCGACTATTGCGCTGTTTCCAGCAATTCTTGGTTTATACATTTTGATAAAAAATATACCTTTAGTAAATGTTTTAAAACTTCTATCAGCTATGATGATCTCTTTTTTAATAATATTGTCTCCTTGGTGGATTAGAAACTATAAGGAATATAAAGAGTTCATACCTCTTTCAGCCGCAAGTGGAAATCCTATGCTTCAAGGTACATACGTAGATTATAAGCAAACACCCGAGAACATTGTTTATTACAAGCTCGGTAAAAACTCATTTGAAACTAATAAATCAGAAATGCAAGCAGCTAAAACTCGTATTAAAAATGAATTAAAGAATGATTTCTGGGGATACTTTAATTGGTATACCATCAAGAAAACAATACTTTTATGGTATAGTCCGTTTTACTGGAAGGAGTATTTTGGTATAAAAAAGACTTCTGTAATTGTATTCCATTATATAATGCTTCTTGGACTGCCTGGATTAATAATAGCTTCTATGTCAAATTTCAAAAAATACTTTGTTTTTGTATCTTTAATACTATATTTCAATGCAGTACACTGTATATATATGGCCTTTGACAGATACTCTTTTCCTCTAATGCCTATATTGTCTATATTCTCATCATTTTTAATTGTAAAAATAATATCATTTTTTTCAAATCCCAAAACAAAGTTTCTAATTTTATAAAATTATTCTATTCTAATTACAGCTTGCATATAATTTAGATGATAAGGGTATTAAGGCCAGTTGACCAAATATTTTTTTTATTATACCTATTCCAAAAGTAGCCAATGATGAATGTCCATAACCATTCATAAATTAACGTATTCGAGGAGGTTACTAATGCCTGAACTACAAATTGACAAAGAAATCATGAATAAATTTGATATTTCAATAAAGAGTATTACACCTTATAGAGATACTCATATATTGCTTACTTCAAGAGGCAGAAAGCTTTTAAAGAGATCAAATCTGCCCTCAGAAAGAATTGCTTTTGTCCATGCTGTAAAGGAATATCTTTTTGATAATAATTTTAATACATTAGATAGGTATTTATGTTCTACTGATAATTTACCCTTCTTTGAATTTGAAAATAATATTTACACAATTTCCGATTCAATTGAAGGAAAAGAATGTAACTTTGATGATTCAAGAGATATTTCAAATGCTTCTAAACTCCTTGCATCATTACATAGAACTTCAAATGGATTTAAAAAGCCAGAAAATTGTATCCCTCGTGACGAACTAGGTAAACTTCCCATATATTTTGAAAAGAGGCTTGAGGATATTAAAAGGCTTAGAAACATCGCAAAAAAGGAAGGCAGCAAATTTGACTATCTTTATTTAAAATATTTTGATTATTTCCATAAGCTTGCTGAAACAGGACTTAACCAATTAAAAGCCTCTAATTATAATCAACTGATTGAAACCGCACGACAATCTGGCGTATTATGCCACCATGATTTTACTTATCATAATATAATTTGTAACGAAAATAAAGCCTTCGTTATAAACTTTGACTATTGTTGTTTTGAGATTGGTATATATGATCTTGCCAACTTTCTTAGAAGAAAGATGAGAAAGTGTAGATGGTCACATGATGAGGCAAAGCTAATTTTAGATAAATATCTTTCAGTAAACAGTCTAACGAAGGATGAAATAGAAGTGTTAAAAATAATTTTAATATTCCCACAAAAATTCTGGAGAGTTGCAAATAAATATTATAACAGTAAACGCAGTTGGTCGGAAAAAAGTTATCTGTCGAAGTTACAAGAGGTTATCGAAGAAATTGAGCATCACAAAAAATTTATGGATAAATTTGACAACTTAATAACGTGATATTTAAAGTACTCAAAAATTTACATACAGCTGCAAAGACAGAATTCAGAATTCAGAATTCAGAATATTTATTTCCTTGTACTGAGTTCTGAATCCTGAATTCTCCTACTACGCATTGTCATTCTTATCATTAAAACAATCCAGTTATTTTTCCAGCTTTATCAATGTCAATTTTTTCTGCTGCAGGTACCTTAGGTAATCCTGGCATTGTCATAATCTCACCTGTTATTGCAACAACAAACCCTGCTCCTGCTGATACCTTGACTTCTCTTACAGTGATATCAAAACCTTCAGGTCTTCCTAAAAGAGCTGGGTTATCAGAGAGGGAATATTGGGTTTTAGCCATACAAACAGGTATTTTACCTAGACCCATTTCCTCAATTTTTCTGATTGATTTCTCTGCCGCTAAAGTGTATTGAACACCTTTTGCGCCATATATTTCCCTTGAAATTATTCCTATCTTTTCTTTTATAGGAAGATTCTCGTCATACAAAGGTTTAAATCTTGATGGGGTTGAATCTATGATATCAACAAGCTTATTTGCGAGCTCCGTTCCACCATCTCCACCCTTCGAGAAAACTTGTGAAAACGCTACTTCAACGCCCATTTCCTTACATCTTGTTTTCACATATTCAACCTCTTGGTCAGTGTCGGTCGAAAAATGATTAATTGCAACCATTACTGGAACACCGAACTTTTTAATATTTTCAACATGCTTTTCAAGATTAACAAAACCGTCTTTAAGAGCATTTAAATTCTCAGTTGAAAGTTCATCCTTTTTAACTCCGCCATTATATTTAAGCGCTCTTATTGTTGCAACAAGAACGATCGCATCAGGCTTAAGCCCAGCATATCTGCACTTTATATTTAGAAACTTTTCTGCACCAAGATCAGCACCAAAGCCTGCTTCAGTTATTACATAATCAGCTAGCTTGAGTGCGATTTTAGTTGCCATTATACTGTTACATCCATGAGCTATATTTGCAAATGGACCTCCATGCATAAGGCATGGTGTATTTTCGAGTGTTTGAACAAGATTGGGCTTAATAGCATCCTTAAGCAAAAGTGTCATTGATCCATCTACTTTTAGGTCCTTAGCCGTTACAGGACCACCTTTTGTATTATAGCCGATTATTATTCTTCCCAAACGTTCCTTAAGATCCATCAAATCAGATGCCAGACATAAAATCGCCATTATTTCTGATGCAACAGTAATAACAAAACCATCCTGCCTTGGAAACCCATTAGTTTTACCACCAAGGCTGACAATTATATCCCTTAATGCCCTGTCATTCATATCTAATGCTCGTTTCCAGCTAATCTGTCTTAAATCTATATCCAAATCATTTCCCTGATGAATATGATTGTCTATTGCAGCAGATAAAAGATTGTTCGCTGTTGTTATTGCATGCATATCTCCAGTAAAGTGTAGATTTATGTCTTCCATTGGAACAACTTGAGAATACCCACCACCAGCAGCTCCTCCCTTAACACCCATAACAGGGCCTAGAGATGGCTCTCTAAGTGCAATAATTGCATCTCTACCTATCTTAGTCATCGCCTGACCTAAACCAACTGTAGTGGTAGTTTTACCTTCACCAGCAGGTGTAGGATTTATAGCAGTAACAAGTACCAGCTTTCCATCTTTCTTATCCTTAAGCCTTTTCCAGACATCATCAGTAAGCTTAGCCTTATATTTCCCATACATTTCAAGCTCATCTTCCAAAATCCCAACCTTTTTTGCAATTTGAGATATTGGAAGCATCGTACATTGCTGTGCTATTTCTATATCTGACAACATAATTTTCCCTCCCATTCACATTATTATACCTTTTCAGCCTGCTTTTTTTCAACAGGTTTTTCACAAGTCTCCTAAAACATGCATAATATATATTAAAATTATTAAAGAAATAAGTGATATTATGGATAAAGTAAACATTGGTGATATAGTGTCACGTAAATCCTATGAAGATGACCTTTTCTTTAAGGTAGTTGACATTGAAGAAACAGGATCTATAAGGATTGCAGTGCTTAAAGGTATCCACTATAGAATAAAAGCAGATTCACCAATAGATGATCTGACTTTACATAGAGAAACAGTATCTTATTCATGTTGATATATTACTTCCCTAAACAAATATAGGTGGCATCTTATGCATTACATCTGTTTCTTCTTCTGTTGTCAAGCACCGTATCTAAAGCTTCCGCTTCATTTACTGTTGTTTCAAGTCTTTCTATCATATCTTCCGATTCGAGGCTTGACAATATTTGTTGTTTAAATATACTAACCATGCTTTCCATGTAGTCAAGCTTCGCTGAGGTTTTTTCAAGATCAATCCTTTCTTCCTTTAACCTTTCAATAAGCCTCTCATCCATTTGGATTGATTTTTTTAGATCCTCCGCAACATGGGAATTGGGGTTGAAACTCAATTTTCTATTATTAGTGTTTACACGGTTTACAATCAAACTAATATCCATTGTTGCAACCTCTCTGCTACGCTTTGAAAAATTTATCAATAGCTTAAGATAGCTAACTAGAAGATTCAATGTTTGTTCTACAACTCTACCCTTTAAAAAATTATTGCTATCTTTTAAATAGCAATTCATAATTTCATTTTTATTTTCCATTACTTTTTTAAGCCTTGAATAATATGCTGAGTTAACATGCTTTTTCGATTCATATGCCAACTCAACACATTTGTTATTTAGCATTTTAATATGAGTTGTTTTTTCTTTTGCTATTACTTTATCCTGGAAGGTTTTACTGCTAAAGCTTTGCAAAACAAATATAAGATACACTAATAATGATGCAGGGTATACTGCGAAGTCAATCATCCCAGAAACACTAAGCAAATCACTTATATCCAATGCAGCACCCGAACCTGCCAGCAAAGAAAGTATCCCGATATTTCTTAAATTAAACAACGCTTTTAAAAATATTTTCTGTTTCATAGCACCTTCCAATTGACTCCAATCATTTATTTTCTTGCAAATAAGCAACTATTATTATAGTTGCTTAAAAACTTAATTTTTAATCACTTTTATAATATTATTAATTAGATTGTTTCTCTTCATTCTTTTCTTTAACTTCAAACCCTTGGTCACCACCAAGCATCGCTTCAGCTCTTGCTCTTGCTCTATCTCTTGCTGAATTCATATCTAGACGTTTTAACTTCAAGTCCATGTTATCACTGTTTAAAGACTCTACTGCATTAGCTCTGGCAGTTTTCTTATTAACTATTTCTCTTGCTCTTTCCATATTTTCATTAATGTTTCCAACTTTATTATTATTGGAAGTATATCTTGCATTAACTGAATTAATATTCTCTTTCAATTGGGCCATTTTTGCTTGAGATTTCAATGTCTTAAGCTCATTAAGCTTAGCTGACATTTCTGATTCAAACATTTTGAAATCTTCCCTTATACGTGAAACATCAGCCATTGCATTGTCATAAGTAGCCTTATGGGTTTCAAATGTTGCCTGATACTCATCTTCCTGAACGAGAAGCTCTATAAGTATTTCCTTATCTCCCTGTCTTTGAGCTGATTCAACTCTTGCTTTAACAGCATTTAAATTCTTCTCAGCGTTCTTCATTTCTATTTTTATCATTTCAGCATTTGTCTGTATTTCAACAATTTGTTTCTCAGCTTCTTTTCTTGCCCTATCCACTTGATTCTTTATGTCTTCAAACAATAATTCAGGATTTCTTTCCTCAAGTCCTCCAACAAACATTCCAAAAAAACCTCTTACCATTGAACCCAATCTACTAAACAAACCCATAAATTTGCCTCCTTTGATTATTACTATATTAAAACATTAATTTACCTGCTTTAAATATAAATATGATTATAATTTATAACATTATTATTCACTTGTAAACCCTATTTTGTGATGAGTAGTCTGTATGTCACTAATTTCAACTATCAATTCATTCTTATATTTTAATCTCATCTTCTAAAGAATCTTTATCATCTAAGAACTGCTTATATCTGTCTGGTAATAAGTCCTTATCGTCACATTCCTTGATAGCAAGTATTGTCATGTACTCTATCTGCTGAGTACTTGGTCTGCATCTTTTAATAGCGTCCATAAGTATTTCGGAAGTTATGGTTAAATCATTAGATTCATCTTCATTTGCAAGCTCATATGCTTTTCTTACGACTAGATCAATCTCAGCTCCTGTATATTTTTCAGTTTCTTTTGCAAATGGAGTATAGTCTTCAATATTCGTATCAAACTTGTATTTGTTGATCATTATTTTAAATATATTAGCTCTTTCCTCTTCCTCTGGAAGAAGTATTGGTATCTTCTTATCAAATCTTCCCGCCCTTTTTAAAGCGGCATCTAATAAATCCGGTCTATTTGTCGCAGCAACAAAAATTACTTTTCCTCTATTATTTGTATTACTGGTGAACTGCAAAAATTCACTAAATATATTTCTACCAACACCATTATCTCCACTTTCTCTTCTAAACGCTGTATCTATTTCATCAACAAATACGATAACAGGCTGTTGAGATTGTGCTCCTAATAGACTTTTCTTAAAATTTTTCTCACTCTCTCCAACATATTGACCAAGAATCCTTGCCATATCAATTTTAACACAGTTAAATCCACTTGACTTGGCTAATGCATTTACCAGAAGAGTTTTTCCAGTACCAGATGGTCCACACAACAGTATTCCCATCGGAACCCTTCTCAAATCTCCTTTTTTAATTGGATTTATAACATTTTTAAGGAAATAGTTCTTTGCCTTTTCCATCCCTCCGATGTCCTCAAATCCAATCTCAGGATAAATAAACTCCAATACATCTCCATACTCTTTTTTTAGCACCGAGTGCTTTTTTTCTTTGATGAAATCAAAACTAATAGGTACATTTTCAGCTTCAGCTTTAAGCTTAATATCTTTAATTGATTTTTTATTGAGTCCTGCTGAAAGCTTGACAATCTCATCAATTGATATGTCTGTTTTAATTTCCTTACCATCTATTAAATATTCAAGATATTCCTTTCTTTGATGCTCACCTGGAAGCTCAACTAAAATCGGTTCAACCTTGTAGGATGATTTGAATATCTCCTTACTTACATCAGTCAAGTTGTCCGCTAGCATTATGACTGTACTACCAACAGAAGATATTTTATTGTCTACCGACCATCCACTAATCCATATCAAAGCAATTCTTTCTTCAAAAGACATACTACTTATATCTGATGAAGGAATAATTTTCTCTACATGGTCAATAAATAAGGCCATCTTAGTATTTTTAAGCGCTTTATCAATGTGAGGAAATACCTTTGATGGAACTGCTCCAAGGATTGAAGCAGCTACATTTGAAGTAATTTTATTGAACTCTCGTTCCATCTCAGGTTCTAAAAATGTAAGCCCTTTTGAAATATCATAAAATGCAACTATGCCAAAATTTCTAGATTTTACAAACTCTTCAAAGATGTATCTCTCAATATTCCTATTGTTATCAACCAAATCTCTAATATTAAAATAAAATAGAAATTCGTGTGATATCCCCGCTTTATATTTATTTAAAAACTCACTATACCACATATGATATCTAGCATATAACTATATGAAAACTTTCATATAATTATGCGTTTCCTCTCATAATATTTGTACTTCATGTTTCAATTTATTTCATATTTTTCAATGATTTAAGTATTACTTCTTTTTGCTTTTCTATATGAGAGAAGGCCGATTTTTGTGATCTCTCGGAATCCCTTGATGATATTGCCTCCAATATTTCTAAATGTTCCTGTTTAAGATCTTTTTGGCTGCCATAATCTTTTAAATAAATGATCCTAAATCTCTGAACTTGCTCTCTAAGATTATTAAGTATCTGAATAAGCTTGTCATTTCGCGAGGACTTGTATATTATTTCATGAAACTCAACATCTTTCTTAATAAGTCCCTGAAGGTTTTCTTTTTCAATATTAACAACAAGCTGTGCATAAATTTCCTTTAAATCCTTAAGCTCATCATCTCTAATCCTTTGTGCTGAAAGCGCTGCAGCTTGACCATCTAACGATGCTCTTACTTCAAGAACATCCATAATATCCTTGACTGATACACCTGATACACTTGCTCCTTTTCTAGCCGTCATTGTAACCCACCCTTCAAGCTCAAGCTTTCGGATAGCTTCTCTCACAGGTGTTCTGCTAACTCCCATCTTCTCAGCCAATTGGACTTCCATAAGACGTTCACCAGGCTTTAATTCGCCCATGATTATGGCTTCCCTTAATGAGTCAAAAATTACATCCCTTAATGGTTTATAGTCGTTTAGGTTTATTTTTGATAGCTTACCTTGCATATTATAACATCTCCCTGTTCACAGTTTTGGTTTCAAAACACTCCCACAAATTGTTTTTTAATGATTTAAATGCATTTTGCTGTGTAGGCTTGTCCTTAAATATTCCAAAAACTGTAGGGCCACTTCCACTCATCATGCTACCTAGAGCACCCGCTTTAATCAACTTATTTTTTATTTCCCTGATGATATCATGTTTTGGTATTGTGACAGTTTCAAGAACATTCTTCATGTTACTGGCGATAAATTCAATGTTTTTATTTTTTAATTGTTCAATCAGTTTGTCGGTAGATGGTCTTTCATTAACTTTATCAAGACAAAGATTCTTATATACATATGCTGAAGAAACACCTATTTTAGGCTTTATAAGAACTAAATATATTCCTTCAAAGTCACCAAGATCAGTCAATATATCCCCAATTCCTTCTGCAAGCATTGTTCCTCCTTTAATACAAAAAGGAACATCCGCACCAATACACTTTCCAAGCTCCATAAGCCTGCTTTCTGGAATGTTCAAATCAAACATAGTGTTCATTCCTTTTAATACAGCTGCCGCATTAGAACTTCCTCCAGCTAATCCAGCTGCAATAGGTATATTCTTTTGAATTTTTATTTTTACTCCAGCTTGAATATTGTACTCGTCAATAATCAGTTTTGCTGCCTTATATGCAATATTATCCTGATTTAAAGGTATCCATCTGTTATTAGATGTAATCTCAATACCTTTTTCAATTATATCAATGTTTAGGATATCACATAAATCAATTGTCTGCATAATCATTTTCAAATCATGATATCCGTCTTCCCTTTTTCTTATAACATCAAGCGAAAGGTTTATTTTGGCATGTGCCTTTAGTTCAATTGATTTCATCTTTAGCTCCAAATATTATATTATTTTAAGGCATGCATGTAATATTACTTACTCATTATATTTTAACATACCTAAATATCATATAATATTATATACAATTAGGCCTTTATTTTCAACAAAAATGCCTGAAAACACTTTTTCAGGCTTAAATTCTTCTACTTAGTATTTAGGAATTTGTTATATATTACATGCTATATAGGTCAATGCAAGCTTTTATATTATATCTTTAAACTATTTTTTTAGGGATTATTATTTTTTGATGGGTTCCTAATAAATCTTTCTCATTAATGTCATTGTATTTTCTTATTTCCTCAATAGTAGTGAAATATCGCTTAGCAATTTGCCATAGAGTATCCCCTGGCTTCGAATAATATATAATCAAACTAGGTGAAGACTTTTCATTCATTTCATCAAAGCTTCTTTCACTTGCAGATACAGGAACCATAATACTTTTTATCGTTTTACCATTAAAGCCTGCTCCTATTGCAAGCCTAATTTCAATCTCATTTGAAGATATGACACTATAATTATAATGATCAATATCAATGTCTATATTACAATTAACGCCATTCCTTACTCCTTTAACATCCATGTTATGAGTGAATGGAATCTCTTGATTTATACAGTATACTGTTTGATCTTCATTGTCTGATAAATATAATACATTGCAATTTACCAACCCTTCTAAAGTGACTCTATCATCATTTACGAAGTATTCGTTTAATATCGGTTTGCACAATACAGCGTATATTTCGCCGATTTCTGGATTATTATCATCCAACACTATTGTATCCTTCAAAACTATTTGCACTCTATTTTCGCTATGATTTTCGTCAATTTGGAACGATTCTTTTTGCAAGTCAATTATAGCTTGTCGGCTATATGTATCTAAAACCATTTGAATGTTTCTTTTTTCATAACCAAATACAGATACTTCAACGTTAATTTCGCTGTTTAAGATTCTAAGTTCACCGTCACTGTCTTCATCACATTCAAAACTATAGTCTAAGACCCTATATTCTATATCACATTCAGAGTTCTCATCTACTCCTTTCAAGTCAACTAATTTTGAAAATGAAACTTCGTGTTCCATTGACTGAAAGCTTCCTTTCTCATCATCACCAATATACAGTGTAGAAATAATCAAATCACCTTTTATCGCGATTTTATCATCAGTAACTTTAAATTCTTTTGACAGAATTTTCACATCATTTCTAAGAACTTCTTTAATTGCAGGCTTGCCTTCTGGAACTTCGAGATTATCCGATAAAATGAAATTCTCATTACCGCTGCCTAAGTAATTATTAATACTAATTGACTCTCTTAATACCTGGATATCATCAAATCCTTTTAAATCACTAACTATTTCCTTTTCTTTAACGCTCATAAGTCTGCAAAAAGTCTTTAATACAGTTCTAATATTAATTTTTCTGCTATTTAGTAAATCGTACTCAATATGCTCTATATTGCAGCTAATCTGAGGTATAAATCCATTCCTCGCATTTTGCATACCTATATCGTATGAGAATTGAGAATTTGAATTAATACTTTTTATGCTATTATCATCTTGATCCGAAATATAAAGTATTTTATATCTTATATTTCCTTTCACTGAAACAAAATCATTACTTGCTTCACATTCTGTAATAGAAACCTCTCCATCTACAAGAAGAATCTTGACCATATCAGGCTTAACATCAGGGACAATTATATCATTCTCTATCACTGTCTGAGCTGAATCCTCATTAACTAGATCAATAACACTCAATGTTTCTCGAATGAACTCCAGAGCCATAATTTCATCCTCCTACAAAATTGTTAATAACAAGTGTAAGTATTTAAATCTCACACTTGTCTAAAGATAACTAATTTTAGACCTTTTAAATTAGTTTTATTTTATATCAACAATATATGATGGCTTGCTTCTACATAGAACAAAATTAAAAGCATTTTATATGAACAAAACCGCGAAGCGGCTTTTGTGTCCTCTGTAACTTGTCGTTAGAAATTATGGGTGCCATAATTTCCTAGACATATACAAAAAGACCAGATTATCTCTGGTCTTTTGTGTATTTAGAGTATGAATTTGTTTAAAACTAACTAACCTGAATACTTTTATTGTCCTTGCAAACTACCAACTCAACAGCTTTTGTTAATATATCCGTATAACTGTAAGAAACTCTTCTTGTTGCCTCATATTCATTTTCGAACTTTACTACGAAGATGCTAGAATAGGTGTTTTCAAGTACTCCTTCTCTAATAAACGTCTTTTTTCTTCCTTTGTTCGCCTTAAGCTGTACCTTCTCTCCTATGCAGGTTTCAATATCCCTCTTAATCTGAAACAAGTCACCCTTATCCATTAATCTCTCACCTCATCTTCTGTTTGTAACAATTATATCATAAATAAAGAATTTTGTCAAAAAAAATATATATTATAGCAAGGAAGACAAAATCATGTCAAGTATTATTTATTTTTTAACAATCTTCTCTAATTTACCAGGCATTAAAAAAAGTTATAAAATAAACTCTATTTTATAACTTTTAGAATCCCTTGTTTTTTAATTTTTAATTTCTAAGACACGAACCTCATTGAAATATCAAATGCCTTTACTGTATGTGTTAATGCTCCAACTGAGATTATGTCAACACCTGTCTCTGCGATTTTTAATACAGTATCTAAATTAACATTACCTGACGCCTCTATAATTGCTCTTTTATTTATAAGTTTTACAGCTTCTTTCATCATTTCAAGACTCATATTATCAAGCATTATAATATCAGCACGAGCTTCTAATGCTTCATTTACCTGATCCATTGTTTCAGTTTCAATCTCTATTTTTATTGTATGAGGAATATTGTCTCTAACCTTTTTAATGGCCTGCCTAATACCTCCAGCAGCTACAATGTGATTATCTTTAATAAGAACTCCGTCTGAAAGACAATATCTGTGGTTATGTCCACCACCAACCTTAACAGCATATTTCTCTAATCTTCTTAACCCTGGAGTTGTCTTCCTAGTATCAACAATTCTTACATCATAATCTTTAACTATCTTTGCATACTCATTTGTCTTTGTTGCTATACCTGATAGATGCTGAAGGAAGTTTAACGCTGTTCTTTCTGCTTTAAGCAACGCAAGTGTAGGTCCTGATATTTCTGCAAGGATATCTCCCTTTTTGACGCTGCATCCATCTTTTACATTCTTTTTAAAAGCTACTCTTTCATCAAGTATTTTAAATACTCTTTCAGAAACATCTAATCCTGCAATAATTCCAGTATCTTTTGAAATAAATACAGCCTTTGACATAGCGTCATTGTCAATAAGACTGTCAGTGGTTATATCTCCTAAAGCAATATCTTCTTTAAGGGCAGATTTTATCTGATCATCAAGCTCAAAGTTATTTATCATTTTCATTCTCCTCAATACAAAACATATTACAAATTAAACATGAACCGTTTACTTTCTGCAGTCTATTTTTTCTAGTGTTTATTAATTGCCTTAATAATATTAGTTTTCCAGTTTTGATCATCAGTTTTTTTGTAATCAGACCTGAAATGGGCCCCTCTACTTTCTTTTCTTTCTAAGGCAGACTCAATCACCAATTTTGATAATAATGCAATATTTTGAATTTCTACATCTTCAATACATTCATTTTTCATATCGGTTAAAACTTCCAAATAATTATTTATCTGAGCTTTAGCAATTAGTAACTCTTTCTCATTTCTAATTATCCCAACATAATCTGTCATAATGCTCTGAATATCTTCTTTTATTTTCTTTCTGTCAATATTCTTAACCTTGCACTGACTTGAATAATTCATGGAAAATTTAACTGTTCTTGAATCTTTTTCTTTAAAATATTCAGCGGATAGCTTACTTATTATTTTACCAAAAACAAGCCCTTCAAGTAGCGAATTACTAGCTAGTCTGTTTGCACCATGTATTCCTGTACATGCAGCTTCTCCACAAGCAAAAAATCCTTTTATATTTGTTTTACCTGACACATCTGTTTTAATTCCACCCATACAGTAATGCTCTGCTGGCGAAACAGGTATGTAATCTTTTGAGATATCAATTTCATAACTTAGGCACGTCTTAAATATATTTGGAAACCTGTTTTCGAGGTATTCTTTTCCTTTAAACGTTACATCAAGATAAACATTGGTTTCATGAGTTTTTCTCATTTCTTCAAATATTGCTCTTGATACGATATCCCTTGGAGCAAGTTCGGAAAGCTCGTGATAGTTAGGCATGAATCTTATTCCTTCATTATTTTTAAGAACAGCCCCTTCACCTCTTAATGCCTCTGAAATAAGAAAACTTTTATCTAACGGATGGTAAAGCACAGTTGGATGGAACTGTATAAACTCAAGGTCCATCAACTGTGCTCCAGCTCTATATGCTAAAGAAATCCCATCACCTGTTGCAACTTCAGGATTTGTAGTATTTTTGTAAATTTGTCCAAAGCCTCCTGTTGCACAAACAATGAAGTTTGATAAATAAATTCTATACGATTTTTTATCCTCATCATATACCAAAATGCCTTTACATGCATTATCCTCGGTTAACAAATCAACAGCAAATGTTCTTTCTTTTATTACAACATTTTTTCTTGTCCTCACAGCAGCTATTAATTTATCGCATACTTCCTTACCTGTTGTGTCTCCTGCATGAATAATTCTGTTTTTACTATGAGCCCCTTCGCGCGTTAGTGCTAAATCTGATCCTTTTTTATCAAAATTAACTCCAAACTTACAAACACTTTTAATATTTGTTGCAGCTTCATTTACAAGGACCCAAACACTCTTTTCATCACATAATCCTGCACCCGCCACAATTGTATCCTTAAAGTGTAGTTCAGGCGAATCTTCCTTATCAAGCGAGACTGCAATCCCTCCCTGGGCAAGCGCAGAATTACTCATATCGATAGTCTCTTTAGTAATAATAAGAATATCTAAATCCTGTGGTATTTCTAAAGCTGTATATACTCCAGCAATACCACTTCCTATAATAATCACATCATGATATTCAATTTCAATATTATCTGTATTGAAATCAACTAAGTATCTTTGTCCCTTCAATTTATATCCATCCTTTACCATTAACAGAAAGCAAAAATAATTATTTTTATTAAATACGATTAATCTATTACATTTATCTATCGCAAAATTCCGTTAAAACGTTCGGTATTTTGCTCTGCTAAATGTAAGATTAATAATGTATTTAATATAATAAATATATTATCTGCTAAAATATTTTAAGCATTCTATCTAAAGACTTAGAAGCCTTTGATATTACTTCTTCTGAAAGCTCAATCTTATACTTCATTTCATTTAGCGCATCGTAAACACTTTGCAATTTTGTTTTCTTCATATTAGGGCAAACAAGACCCTGAGACATTAGATAAAAAACCTTATCCGGGTTATCATTTTTTAACTTATACAATACACCCATCTCAGTTCCAATTATGAATTTTTTATGATTTGAAGTTGCAGCAAAGTCTATTATCTGCTTTGTGCTTCCAACATAATCTGCTATTTCAGAAATCTCAGGTTTACACTCAGGATGAACTAGTAAAAGGCTATCTTTGTGTAACTCTTTAATTTTTTTAACATCTTCCAAATCAATTTTATGATGGGTTATACAATATCCATCCCATAAGATAATATTTTTTTCTGGAACAAGTTTGGCGACATAACTGCCTAAATTCTGATCTGGTACAAAAATAATATCCTTTTCTTTGATACTTTTTACAACTTCAACAGCATTTGAAGAAGTACAACATACGTCACTGTGCGACTTAACTTCAGCAGATGAGTTTATATAGCAAACTACTGCAGCATTAGGATATTTTTCTTTCATTTCTATAAGACCTTCAGCTGTAACCATATCTGCCATTGGACATCCCGCATCAATTTCAGGTAATAATACTGTTTTGTCAGGGCTAAGAATCTTAGCACTCTCAGCCATAAAATGAACACCACAAAACACTATTACTTCTTCTTTTACACTACAGCAATATTTGCTCAACGCAAATGAATCACCTACTAAATCTGCAACCTCTTGAATTTCATCCCTCTGATAGTTATGAGCTACAATTACAGCATTCTTCTTTTTTTTCAATTCTTTAATTTTATTTATTATTTCAAAATTCTCCATTTAAGTACCTGCCCTATCTAGCAATGCAAGTTATATGCATCAAAATTTCATACTTCAATTTATTTTAATACTTTATATAGTATTTGTAAAGGAACATTTATTATTGAGAATTGTATCAAATTACTTAGCTTTTCTTTTTGCACTTATAAAATCAAATACAGTATACCCAATAGGACTAATAGTAAAAACTGCAAGAAGTAAAGACAAACATGCACTAATTGAATACATTTTAAAGCTTGAATCCAATACATTATGTATAATCATAGCATTATAAAATATTGATATTATTATCCATACAAAAATATAAATTAGCCCTAGTCTTCTAAATCTACGTATTTCAATTGGATTATTTATAGGTCTGTTTGGGTTTTCCTTTGGTGCCCATTTTATAATACAAAACAAACTAACAATAAAAGTTATACATGAAAGGATAATACTATTTATGTTACTTATATAGCTGTAAAAATTTTTAGAAATTATTCCTATTAACAGAAATAAAAATAAAGATATCAAGATACACTTGTTATAGGTATCCATATGATATCCACCAATTATAATTCTTATAGAAGCGAAAACAAAAACAACGAATAGCGTCGGATACAATACATCTAAGATCAAGGCAGAACCAACTAAGAATATTCCCTTTATAATAGCCCCAAATACTATTATAAGCCCATAGTAATATATGCTTCTTCTCTGATGATTCTCATTCAATTTTTTCATTAATAAATTAGCACAAATATACGCTAGCTTGTGAACATTTTTCATTAACTTTCACCCTATTAATAAAGTATAATATAAAACAAGACCTTATGCTATAAACACAAGGTCTTGATATAGATCTGGCAGAGACCTATTTTGCCAGGCTGCAACCAGCCAAGTATCGTCGGCACTGAGAAGCTTAACTGCCGTGTTCGGAATGGGAACGGGTGTGACCTTCTCGTAATAACCACCAGAAAAT
>Ga0209800_10000728_pt1 | contig 43541 bp, 35 predicted proteins | sample Higcelweek8metaG_FD_187174 | JGI IMG/M metagenome (GOLD analysis project Ga0209800, IMG submission 187174) | Freshwater pond sediment microbial communities from the University of Edinburgh, under environmental carbon perturbations - High... | ecosystem: Environmental > Aquatic > Freshwater >...
GTTAAAGTCACGGATCATATCCACGCTCCATATTTCTTTTCCGGTTTTTCTTTCCAAACAAGCTATTCTCCCGTTTGCTGATGAAACGTAAACAAGATCGTCAATAACAGTAGGCGCTGAACGGGACCCCGGAAAGTTGGCGGAATAATCTCTTCCTGTAAATTCGTTCCCATTTGGCGCTTTCCAAATCAAATTTCCATTTAAATCGAGAGCGAAGGTATAACTTAGGCTATCATTTTTTCCATTAACAAAAATCATATTGTCGGTAACAGTTGGCGAACCAAAACCATCACCGATATCTTCATTTACCCAGCGTAATTCAGGGCTATTTTCGGGCCAGCTTTTCAGAAGTTGTTGTTCCTCATAAATTCCATCGCGGTTAATACCTCGCCACTGCGCGAGTGTTTGTGCATAACTGAAGCCGGAATTTAAAAACAATCCGAAGGCTAAAATTAATTTTGATATTCTCATTCTACGTCCTGATTTTACGATATTTTTCATCCGAATATAATTTATTTTTAAGGCCGGATGGAACTCGCTTGTCCCGATGTACATCGGGATTCATCCGTGTTTGTGTCTTTAACGAACATGCTCGTTTCATGGAATAATTATAATCATTTTGCGCGGTTAATCGTATTTAATCTTTTATCAAAATGTTATACCAAATGCAATTTCAATTCAAAAAAAAACCGCGACATTGCTGCCGCGGATCATCAAATAATAGTAGGTTTATTTAATTAGCCCATTTCAACGATAACCGAGTGGGTTGTCCCGGCTTCAAAAATGGGTAATACGTTTGTGCCAATAATTTTACCATCAACCGTGATTTTGGCAATTCCCTTGCTTACATGGTTGTTGTTTTCCACCTTGATTTGGTAGGTAGCTCCCCTGAACTTACGGGTTACTTCAAAACCGTTCCAATCTTTAGGAATGCAGGGATCGATTTTTATTCCATCGTAATCGGGTTGAATACCTAAGATAAACTGGCTTATGGCATAAAAATTCCACGATGCTGTCCCGGTTAACCACGAGTTTTTAGCCTCACCTGGTTTGAAAGAGTCTTTTCCGGCAACCATTTGTGCATACACATAGGGTTCGGTTTTGTGCAACTCGCTGATATCTTCAAGGTAAGATGGGCAAATCTTTTTATAATAATCCCAGGCTTGATCGCCGCGGCCAATGACCGTTTCACCAATAATGATCCAAGGGTTGTTGTGGCAGAAAATACCCGCGTTTTCCTTATAACCTGCCGGATAACTTGATATTTCGCCGTATTCGATGTAATATTTGGTGAAAGCCGGGTTATTAAGTACAATCCCGAATTCGGTATCCATGCGTTCTTTTACAGAATCCAGCGCTTTTTCGCAAAGACCTTCTTCCTGTCCAATTCCGGCCATGGTACACCATCCGTTCGATTCGATGAAGATCTTTCCCTCTTCATTTTCTTCGCTACCGATTTTGCGTCCGTAATAGTCGTAAGCACGCAGGAACCATTCGCCATCCCAGCCATGTTGCTTCACAGCAGCAATCATGTTGTCGACATCTTTTTGTGCGCGGGCAGCTTCTGCTGTTTTTCCAAGTTTTTTGCAAAGGTCAACATAGTCTTTTCCGTAAATCACAAAAAGTCCGGCAATCATCAGTGACTCTGCTTTTGAGCCTTCGGTTTTATTTTCAGTTGTTTGGAACGATTCATTAGGGTCGTTCGAGAAACAGTTGAGGTTCAGGCAGTCGTTCCAGTCGGCGCGTCCAATCAGTGGAAGTCCGTGAGGGCCGAGGTTATTCACTACGTGGTCGAATGAAACGGTAAGGTGATCGAATAGTGTACGAGCCACGCTCATGTCGTTGTCGAAAGGCACCATTTCATCCAAAATGGTGAAATCGCCCGATTCTTTAATGTAACTGATGGTTCCGAGGATCAACCACAATGGGTCGTCGTTAAAACCTCCGCCAATGTCGTTGTTGCCACGTTTGGTTAACGGTTGATATTGGTGGTAGCAACCTCCATCCTGATATTGTGTCGAGGCAATGTCGATAATCCGTTCACGGGCGCGTTCGGGTATCTGATGAACGAAGCCAATTAAATCCTGGTTCGAATCGCGGAAACCCATTCCACGGCCAATACCGCTTTCGAAGAATGAAGCCGAGCGTGAGAAACAGAAGGTGATCATGCATTGGTATTGATTCCAGATGTTCACCATCCGGTCGAGCTTATCGTTGCCCGAATTTACATTATAAATACTGAGAAGGTTGTCCCAATAGGTTCGTAAATCGGCCAACGCTGCGTCAACTTTAGCCGCGGTATCAAATTTCGCAATGGTAGCTTTCGCTTTTGTTTTGTTGATTACGCCTTTCGATTCCCATTTTTCATCTTCAGCATTTTCAACATATCCCAACACGAAAACAAAATCTTTCGATTCGCCTGGTTTCAGTTCTACTTCAATGCAATGGGATGCAATGGGAGACCATCCGTGAGCAACGGTATTTGTCGGATTTCCTTCTGCAACCACTTGTGGTTCGTCAAAGCCGTTGTATAAACCGAAGAATGTTTCGCGGTCGGTGTCGAATCCTTTTATTGGTGTGTTTACTGAGTAATAAGCATAATGGTCGCGACGTTCCTTGTATTCTGTTTTGTGATAGATTACTGAACCTTCAATTTCTACTTCACCGGTTGAAAAGTTGCGCTGGAAATTTTCCATATCGGCAGCGGCATTCCAAAGGCACCATTCGGTAAACGAGAAGAGTTTTAACTTTTTGGTTTCTTTAGAATTGTTTGTCAACGTGAGTTTTTGAACTTCAGCCCAGGTTTTTAGCGGAACAAAGAATAAAACCTTTGCAGTAACACCGTTTTTTTCACCCTGAATGGTGGTGTAGTTCATCCCGTGACGGCATTCGTAGCTGTCGAGCGGGGTTTTGCAAGGTTTCCATCCCGGCGACCAAATTGTGTCTTCATCCTTGATATAGAAATAACGTCCGCCACTGTCCATGGGGACGTTGTTGTAACGGTAACGTGTAAGCCGGCGGAATTTGGCATCTTTATAAAAAGAGTAACCCCCTGCTGTGTTTGAAATCAAAGAAAAGAAATCTTCATTACCAAGGTAATTGATCCATGGCCACGGTGTTTGTGGATTGGTAATTACATACTCCCTTTGTTGATCGTCGAAAAACCCAAATTTCATATTTATCTAATTTTTATTTCTGTTATTGTTTTTACTGAGCGAGTTCTTTTGCTCTTCTATTGTTTAATTCAATGGTTATTTCATCCATTTTCTTTTGATCTATCGGATAGAGGGTCATGACTCCGGCTGCAATCAGGGTGATAATAGTCGGAATCCAGCTCATCAACATAATGATTCCCGGAACAGCACCCTGTATGGCTATTTCATCCTGCCCGTTGTAATGGAATGCGGCCAAAACAAATCCAATGATTGCACCGGCAATACCTCCTCCAAACTTGGTTGCAAAAGATCCTGCCGAGTAAACAAGTCCGGTGGCCCTGCGTCCATTTTTATATTCTGAATAATCGGCTGCATCGCCAAGCATGGCAAAGAACAGGGTTGGGAATACGGCAGCTCCAAATTCGGAGATAATTCCAATGGTGAAAATGGCTACCGTATCGCCGGGACCGCAAAAAACAAACAACGCATTCACCGCACCTGAGAAAATAAGGGCGGATATAAACAAGTTGCGTTTACCAAAGCGTTTGCCCAGAGGAGCGGTAATCATTGCTCCGGCTATTGAAGCCAACATTAATCCAACCATGAAAGACGCGGCCAACAATTGGTTGTGCAAATAATGGCTGAAATAAATTACTGTAATCCCCTGTTTTATCGAGTTGTAGACATTGAAAAGTAGTCCAATAAGCAGTAAGATTACCCATGGCTTGTTTCTGATCAAATCTTTCAGGTCTTTGCCCAAATTTGTTTCTTGTTCTTTTGGCGGTTTTACACGTTCTTTTGTGGTCGCAAAAGTTACCATCAGGAACAACGATAAGAAAACCGACAACAGATAAATGGCATTGCTATAACCTTTTTTCTGGTCGATAATTGTTATGTTTTTTGCCTCAAGGTTTTCTTCACCGGCTACAATAAAAGAGTAATATTTTTTAGCCTCCATCGAAAAGCTTTTGCCCTGTGTAGGTACATTGGTGCTATCGTTGATTGCCGCATCGGCCCAGCTAAACAAGGCAATTCCATCTTTGGTTTTAATGTTCACATTTTTAACATCGTGTGTGGCAGATACTGTGACTTCGTATTTTTTTGCCTCCAGCTTTTCAACATCAATCGTTGGATTGATATTTCCAAAGTGAGCAACCAGAAACAACAAAGCTCCCTGAACCAGCATCCCTCCTGTAAAAGCACCGACCATTCGGTATGAACCTAAACTAGTGCGTTCTTTGTCGTCGGGGGTCATTACGGCCATTAATGCTCCGTAAGGAATGTTGTTTGCCGTATAGATAAAGAAAAACAGGAGATAAGTGGCATAAGCATATACAACTTTCCCTGTAGGTCCCAGGTTTGGAGTTGTAAATAGCATCGATAACGTTATTCCCAGAGGAATGGCGGTCCACAATATCCAGGGACGAAATTTACCGTATTTCGAATTGGTTCTGTCGCAGATGATCCCCATTAAAATATCGATAATTCCATCACCGAATCGGGCAACAAGCATTAGAACGCCTACCGCTGCAGGATTAATCCCAAAAACATCGGTATAAAAAATGAAAAGAAAAGTGGCCACACCCCGCCAGGCAATGTTTGCTGCACCATCACCAAGGGCATAACCAATTTTCTCTGAAAGTTTTAATTTTTCTTTAATCTTACTCATTAAGTACTGAAATTTTTGGTTCGTGTAACAATCACGGCTTACTTAATTAATTGACTGGGTTAAATTAATTGACTGGGTTAAAAAAACTAACTAGGTTAAAAAATTGACTGGGTTATATAATAAAATCAAAACGTTCTCTTTTTGTACGTTCATAAACATCTTTGCTGAAAATAAAAAGCTGGGCGGGTTTGTGTTTGACCCCTTTTTGCTTTTCATTAAGCGGGATGATGTATTTTAATTGCAATACCTTTTTTCTGAAATTTCTGCGATCGAGGCTGGCTCCCAGTATCGACTCGTACAATTTCTGTAAAAGTGAGATCGAAAATTTTTCGGGCAACAATTCAAAACCAATGGGTTCATAACGTAACTTTTCCCGAAGTTTTTCAAGCGCTTTGTTTAATATTTCCTGATGATCGAAACCCAACTCCGGCAAATCGGTAATTGGAAACCATTTTACATTTCTTTCTTTGAGAGAGAGTGTTACTGTTGTGTTATCGATGAGGGAGTAATATCCCACTGTGACAATCCGTTCGCTAAATCCCGACTGATGTTCAATCCAGAGTTTATCTTTGGGGCTGTTTACCCTGTTTACATTGCCAAATGCGTAAAATTGCTCGAGATAAATGTTATCAAGTCCTGAGACTTTTTTAAGGATTCTGGCCGCTGCGGTATCAAAATCTTCATCCTCTAAAATATGATAACCTGTAAGCGTCCAATCGTCAATCAATATTTCATTGGTCTTTTCATCAACCAGCTTTCTCTCTACAAGAAGCACATTCAACTGATTAAAGTCGAATCCGAAAATGACACAATCGACTGATATATTTGAAACAATTTGCTGCATTCAGGTTTAATAAGAATATTCCGTTAGTGTGTATTAAATACGCACTGTAAATATATGTTTTTTTTGAATTCAAAATATAGAAAGCGTAAAAAATACATTGTGTTATTTAGCATTGAGTTTAATTGTTTGAAAAAGAATATTTAAGATGTGATGTGTCTTTGAAGATATTGAGTTTGGCCGGATTTTTAAATTTGAACGTTCAAATAACATTGAACATAAATTGTTTTTTCATTGGCAAGTAGCGTAAATTTTACACTTTATTTATTGATCAACCATGTTTGATTCAAAGGTTCGTTGTAATACCTGATCTGAATTGAATCAGGTAAAAATCGATTTTAAACTTTTGATTTTTTTAGATTTGTGAAACGAATCATCAAATTCGAAGTTATTTTCCGTATCAATTTTAATTCTGAAAGAAAAACAGAGGATGAAAAACAGAGAAATCAAGATATTGGTTACACGAATTTTTCCTGCAATCGGGATTGACCTTTTGAAAGCAGAAGGGTTTTCAGTAACAGAGTGGACCGAAGAACGTCCGATGACTCAACCGGAACTGATCGAAAAGGCAAAAACACACAATGTGATTTTCTGCACGCTGACCGATCAGGTTGATGCCCACTTTCTGAATGAATGCAGCCACTTGGATATGATTTCACAGTTCGGGGTTGGATACGACAATATTAATATAAGTGAAGCAACCCGTTTGAAAATCCCCGTTGGAAATACACCAGACGTACTGAGCGAAGCGACTGCTGACATTGCCTTCGGGTTGATGATTGCTACAGCGCGTAAGATGTTCTGGTTGCATAAGTCAATTCTGAGAGGCGAATGGAAATACTTTACACCCAATGCCCATTTGGGGATTGAACTGGCAGGTAAAACATTAGGAATTTTGGGGTTGGGCCGCATTGGTTTTGAAATGGCGAAACGCTGCAAAGGCGCCTATAACATGAATATCATCTATCATAACAGGCATCGGAATTTTCTTGCAGAAAAAATATTGGGAGCCAGGTTGGTGAGTTTTGATGAGCTTTTAAGAGAGAGCGATGTCATTTCAGTTCATTGTTCCCTGACCGATGACACCAGAGGTATTTTCAATAAAGATGCCTTCTGCCTTATGAAACCAACGGCCATTTTTATCAATACTGCACGCGGACCAGTTCACAATGAACCCGATTTGATTGAAGCGCTCGAAACTGGCCAAATTTGGGGCGCCGGCCTCGATGTCACCAACCCGGAACCAATGCAGCCCGATAACCCGTTGTTGATGATGGAGAATGTTTCGGTTTTGCCACACGTTGGTTCAGGCAATGAAGAGACCCGGGGAAAGATGTCAATTCTGGCTGCTGAAAACATTATTGGGTTTTACAGAGATGGGAAAATTCCGCATTTGGTGAACCCGGAAGCGATTAATTGAAAATAGGAAAAGTTTAAATTTTTAGAAATCAGTTGTATCAGTTTGATTAAATTTATATACCTTTATTTTTATAATGAGGAAAGTGATCATCTTTCCTTTTCAATTTCGCTCACACTGTCGCTTTTCATTTAATCATGTAGAAATTATGAATACAGAATTATTTTTGGATTATGAATTTGTTATTGATAGTGATCCTTTAGCAGTTTCATATATGAAATTCAATTTTTTAGAGGGAAAGATTTCTTTTTTTAATTTTGGTTTTTATCTCGAAGAACCTGATGATCACGATGCAATTTTTTCAACTTATAACAGTGATCTAATGATTTTTACAGACGCTTTTAATCAAATGAAAACTAAATGGAAGGTTGAACTTTTAATGGAAGATTCAAATATTCCTAAACAGATTATTCTTCATTCAGATAATGGAGAAAAAGTGGTTTTGTATTTGAGGGAAAACCAAATGTCAGATTGATCCTATCGTTTTTTAAGGATTAAAGTTTATTCTTGCAAAAGAAATCAACTTATTAATTGTTAAAACATCAAAAGCTTTTCAGAAATGGAAGGCTTTTGATGTTTCTGATTGTGTTTTTTGTAATTTTGTGTGATTTTAATTAATCTTATATGGATAAATCATCACTCAAATCTGAAATCTACAAAAAACTTGAAAACCTTGATGAACAGGGTTTATTGGAGGTGAATGAAATGGTATCAACTTACTTGAAAAATTCGAAAACACAGGAGCATTGGGATGAATTAACTGTTGCTCAACAGGAAGGCATTCTTCAAGCCATCGAGAGCATTAAAAATGGGAAGGGTATAAAACATGAAGTGATCATGGAGAAGTACCGCAAAAAATATGCTGTAAAATGAATCAGATCATTTGGTCTCCCGAAGCTGACGATGATTTTTCTTGTATCCTGTCCTATTTAAATGAAAAGTGGGAGAAACGAGTTGCTTTGAATTTTATTAAAAAATTGGATGATATTATATTGCAAATCAAAAACAATCCATTCCAATTTCCTATTTTTTCAAGTTTTCAGAATATCCATCGCTGTGTAATGAGCAAGCAAAACAGTATTTTCTACAGGATTGAAAACCATTCAATTTATATTCTTAGAATATTTGACACAAGGCAAAATCCTGAAAATTTATTTTTGTGATTTGTAAATCAGATTTTTGTGATAAATACTAGGTGAATTTTTTTTGTGAAATTTGTGGATAAATCTTCCTTAAAACTCAGAAGTAAAATGAAACTTGATCTCAGAAAAAAACATAAATTAATATTCTGACAATGTCTTTTTATTTTTGTAAGATTCTAATTTTCAACATTTGTTGCTATATGTTTCTTGAAATTACAGAATTTAACCTGAGTTTTTAATTATGACTGAACAAACTTTCTTTTCAGGAATATTTACACGGTTTTGAGTTTGTATATTTGTTTTTTGTTGTTTTTTTATCTGGATCGATTTAAAAGGTAGTCATTGTTTCATAGAAATAAATAAAAGAATGAAGGAAATAGTCATGCTTTCAGTTGTTTTAATCACGTTGTCTTCATGCAATAGCAAGCAACAGAAACCCATTCAAAAAGGATCTTTCGTAACGAAAGTATATCCCAATTTGTTTTCCGAATTATTGGGGAAAAGTCAAACTGAAATTGACAAGAAAGTGAACGATACCTGGAATTACTTTTTTTATGGGAACGATTCAACCCAGCGGCTTTATTACCCTGTTGGCGACGACATGGCTTATATACTCGATGTGAATAACAATGATGTACGTAGCGAGGGGATATCGTACGGAATGATGATCGCCCTTCAGCTCGATAAGAAAAAGGAGTTCGATTGTCTGTGGAAATGGACTAAAACTTATATGCAACACAAAGAGGGACAACGGAAAGATTATTTTGCCTGGCATACACGCCCCGATGGAACGAAACTTGACGATAACAGCGCTTCCGACGGTGAAGAGTGGATTGTAACTTCGCTCTTCCTCGCATCAAAAAGGTGGGGCGATGGTCAAGGTATCTTCAACTATAAAGCCGAAGCTCAGGCCATACTCGACGCTATGCTTTCGAAAACTGAAAGTTCGAACGATACCCAGGTGGTGACAAACATTTTCAACAGGGAGAAGAAACAGGTGGTTTTTGTCCCGATCGGGAATGCCGACGATTTTACCGATCCGTCGTACCATGTTCCCCATTTCTACGAACTTTGGGCGCTTTGGGCTGATAAGAACAATCAATTCTGGAGCGATGCTGCCGATACCAGCCGGATTTTCCTAAGACGCTCAACTCACCCTGTTACCGGGCTGAACCCCGATTATGCCAATTTTGACGGCACCCCAACCGATCCGTTCAAGGGAGGGCAAACCAACTCCTTGTACGATTCATGGCGTGTGATTATGAATGTGGCTGTCGATCATGTTTGGTTTGAAAAAGATGATCGGGCCGTTGAACATGCCAACCATATACTGAGCTTCTTTTACAAACAGGGAATTGGGAAATATGGAACCCTTTACAGCCTTGATGGTACATCGTTGAACAACGACCATAGCACAGGATTGGTTGCCATGAATGCTGCCGGTTGCCTTTGTTCAACCTTTGAAAAAAGGAAGGAATTTGTTGAAGAGTTTTGGAATCTGCCTCTTCCCGAGGGTAAATACAGGTATTACGACGGGGTGCTTTACATGCTTGGATTGTTGCAGGTAAGCGGCAACTTCAGGATCTACGGCAACTGAGTTTGATTTAACGTCAGAGAACTTAGAGTTAATAAAGAGATCATCGTTAATCCGCTACGCGGAAATCTGTTCAATGCTTATGCACAGGCGATAAACAAACGTTATAACCGAACCGGAAGCCTATTCGATCATCCCTTCAAACGCAAATTAATCGATAACAAAAATTACCTGAAGCAAGTAATCCTGTATATTCACAACAACCCGGTTCATCATGGTTTCTGTAGCCATCCGGTAGAATATCCCTGGTCATCGTATCTTACCTGCATTACATCGAAGCCAACCAAGTTGCAGCGAAAAGAGGTGATCGACCTGTTTGTCGATTCGGTGCAATTCAAAAAAAATCATGATGCGAGAATTAATTTCGATTCGTTGGAGAAATGGTTGGAAATGGAGGTTTTTCAATGCTGGCGGGAAACAACACATTTTCATGATACAACGCTGTCAGGTCCTTCGGACGCTGACAGGTTGCTGCTTACTCCACCGAATCGAGTATCAGCACCCAGTCGTTACCGTTTTTAACTTCACCCGGGGGATTGAATTCCAACACTCCACTATTAGGAAAAATGCCAATGGTGGTTGTGTTTCCATCGCGTGGACTGTACCAGCTCGCACTGATTTTATCTCCTTTTATTTTGCCCGTATTGATCAGGATATTCTTCCCGGTGTAGGTGTAGATAAAAGCATAATTTTTACCCTGTGTTGCAATCTGATAATCGTATTTTTCACCCTGCGATCCGGCAATGATCGATTGATCGGGAATGCGGTCGAAATAGGATCTTGATAGCATCAGTTTTTTTAGATAGATCATTTGACTTGCCCCCGGATCATTGATTGCCTCGGTCCAAAACTCTTTCGCTCCATACGCGGGGGCGTTGTCTGTTGTTTTATAAAATTGCATGATCGCATTGTTCCCGTAGGTGTGGCCACATGCGCCGGTAAATACTGACCAGTAAGCATAACGTCTTATATCATCATCGTTCCAATGGGGTTGGGTTGAGTCGTGCAATCCCTGTGGAATTCCCTCATACGAAGGTTCACCGTCAAGAACCGGTTTCTTGGGGAGTAATTGGTAGTCTGCTTTAACGTATCGCCAGTTGTCCTCGCCATATCTCTGTTCGGTATCATCCTGGTCGTAACGGCGGTGCCCCGATTGACATAGATTAAAATCGAGCCATTTCTCATTGTGGAACCATATTGAAGATTGGGTTCTTCCATACGGATGAAAGGTGATCAGGTGGTTAGGATCATTCAAACGTAAGGTCTCACCAAATGTATTCCAAACCGACAATGAATCATTACCGCGTATATCGCCTCCGTTCATCCAGATAATGTTCGGCCTCTCTTTATACCGGTGGGCAAGGAACCGGGCATACACCTCTGCCTGCTCCCGGCTAACTTTACCAGCCTTTACATTCGATCCCCAAACGGGTACCAGCGCCATGTAAATTCCTCTTTTTCCAGCCTGATCAATCACAAAATCAACATGGTCCCAGTAATCGTATTCCTCAGGATGATCAAAAGAATCACCTTTAGTGAGCAGGAGATGGGTTACATCTCCTTTTATGAGCGCTGAATCGCCATACAGCGATGTGGCAGAAAGATCGTGCAGGAGCATCACCTGTATTACATTGAAACCTTTTTGTGCCCTGTCATCAAGATACCAGACAGCCTCTTCGCGGGTGAGCTTTGTAAATAAAAGCCATCCGGTGTCTCCCATCCAAAAGAAAGGGTTTCCATTTCCATCGGCAAAATACCGGTGATTTTCAGAAATTGCCAAAGGGGTAACCAATTGCCCCTGTACCTTTTGAATATTGCACAAAAGGATGAGAGTTAAAAGGAAAATACCACCAATAAAATATCGAATCATCGTTAAAGTTTTAAAGCAACTAAATTAAACATTTAGAGGATTGGTTTCAACGATCTTGTCGAATGAGAAATTGGGATGGATGCGATTTGTCAGGTTCACAACAAATTTTAACCTTGAAGTTATTTATTTTGATTGCTGGTTTACTATTTTTGAATCCGATTGGTTATCAAAAAATATTTCAGTAATTAAACGAACGATCTCATAAATGAATACGCAGGAAGTAATCTCAAAAACGAAAAAGAAATTCTGGTTAAAATGGTCTGTCGCGGTTAAGATTACACCATTGGTGCTTTTCGTCGCTTTACTCAAAACTCTTTCCCATCATTTTGGATTTGAGGTTATGGAGTTGAATGCTTTGTTTACCAGTTTAATTGCCGGCACCATATTCCTGATCGGGTTCTTGATAAGCGGAGTGCTTTCAGATTACAAGGAGAGTGAAAAGATTCCAAGCGAACTTTCATCATCCCTTAAAACCCTTATGGATGATGCCTATACCATTTATAAAAGTAAAAACTCGGAAACCGCTCAACAATTTATGGAATATCAAAAGTCGTTTTTTGATTCGTTGATATTGTGGTTCTACAAAAAGGAGAGGACTAAAGTTTTACTTGAAGAGTTAGGTGGGATGAATGATTTCTTTGTCGAACTCGATAAAGAGGGTATTCAACCGGCATATATTATCAAAATGAAGAATGAACAGGTTAACATCCGTAAATTTGTCATGAGGATTGATACCATCAGGGACACCAATTTTGTGGGGTCGGCGTATGCAATTGTTGAGGCCATGGGGATTCTCACGGCATTTGGTTTGATCATTATGCGAATTGAACCATTCTATGCCGCCCTCTTTTTAACTTTGTTGGTAGCTTTCCTTATATCGTATATGTTTTACCTTATTAAGGATCTTGATAATCCGTTCGATTATGCCGGTAAAGGGGAAAGAGGAACAGAAGTGTCGTTGAAACCACTACATGATCTGGAAGCGGTATTGAAAGGCTTTTAAACTTCTTCGTAAAAGGCCTTTAACCCGGGATAATGAAACCTCTTCATGGCAGTTTCCCGCGGATAGATGTAATAGGTGAGCCGTGCCTCAGAACAGAGTTTTCCTTCACCGTCGTACATTTCAGCATGAAGAATTGCTTGTTTTTCTTTACGCTCAATTAACCGGCATTTTAGGGTTGTTTCGCCCTTGCTGATGCGCAGTGGATGATGAAAAGTGATGGTCATCTCTTGTGTAACTCCCACGGTTTCGCACTTCACATACACGGCCCAGCCTCCAATTTCATCGAGCAGAGTTGACTGTATCCCACCGTGAACAACATCGGGGTATCCCATGAAATTCTTTTCCGGTATCCAACCGGCGATTAGTTCATCACTGGTGTCATAAAATTGAAGGTGAAATCCAATTTCATTCTGTGGTGAGCAGCCGATACAATTATACTCTTCGCGCCAAGCGGAGGAAAAGGGGTTGATGATTTTTCGCATATTATTCAAACTAACATTGATTTATTTCTTTTCTCTAACGAGTGTCGGGATTACCCCCGATTATTATTTTTTAAAACTTTCAAGACATTAACATTTTCTTTTATTCGAACAGCTCTATTGCCAGTCCTTAATTCCTCAGCATTCTAGTCTGCTTGCGTCTTGATACTTGTGTCTTTCCTCAAACGAATTTTTCATCAACATCCATAAGAAGATCGGAGTTAAGATACCACACAAATCCCGTCACATCGAGATATCCCATTTCCCGCACTTTTTCGACGTACCTTTTTACCTGCCGTTGATGCTCGGCTACAGGCTGTGATGATGTTTTGTAATCGACAACGATAGCCTTATTTCCATCGATCATGATCCGGTCGGGCCTTTTAAGGTCAAAGCCCGGGGTGATGATGGTGGTTTCGTTCAATACGCGATAGGTGCCATCGAACCAGGAGTATGCTTGAGGGTTTTGTATCAAAAGTTCCAACTTTGTTTTTATTCCTGCTTTTTCACCTGTACTCATTTTCCCTTGCTTCACCAATATCTCTACTGAATTGTCAATATCATTCGCGGTATTGATCATCGAGAGCAGTTCATGCATCAGTTTTCCTTCATTCATTCTTAAAACTTTGGTCTCACCCTGATCTTCAAGAAAACCGTCATAATTTTTATGCAACCTTAACGATTTGCCAACCTGGTTTTTCAATTCAATTTTCCCCGACAAGTTGATTTCATTTCCCTTCTTTTTAGCGCCGGGTGCCGGGTGCAGAATTCCTGTATCGAATAGGTATTCGGTTTGTTTTTGAAGAATATTTTGATGATTTTCATCAGAAAGTATCTTGTAAATCAGGTTACTCACGGTGTTCTTGTTTTCTTTTGTTTCCGAAAACAGGTACAACCCGTCAATTGCCCTGGTAAAGGCTACGTATAACAAATTCAAATTATCGATATTCGACAAAAGCATTTCGGTATAGTAGGAGGGAGCAAATATGGTTTTCTGAAGTATTTTAGAATAATTTACTGGCAGCACGGGGAAATCTGAAAAACTTGAGTGATTGGTTGGGCACCACAATATGTTCGATTTCCGGGTGTCAGGATCAAACATCCAATCGCAAAAAGGGATAAACACAATTGGAAACTCAAGCCCTTTCGATTTGTGGATCGATAAAATCCTGATGGCATCGCGGTCGATGGCCGTTTGTACTTTTACTTTGTTCCCGTTTTGATCCCACCATTCAAGAAATTTGTGAAGGTTTCCACCCTCCTTTTTCGAGAATTCAAACACAACATCGCGGAATGCCTGCAGGCTGGCCTGTTCGCCAGGCAAATCACCTAATCGGTACAATAGTTCCAATTCCTGCACCAGATCAATAATCGACATGGTGGCCCAACGTTTTGTGATTGGTTTGCCTCCATTTTCAGAAAAGAAAGGAAAATAATCCGATTCAATTTCCTTTGAAATGAAATGATTACCTGTTTCGTCTTTTTCATTAAGCTGAAGGGTTTGCTGCCCATTGGCAGCTATTCTCGATGGTTTTATGCCGCATTGATTTAACAGGGGTAAAATGTATTGGCTATATTGAAAAACCACTGACGTTTTTACAACCTGATCCCAGGGGGCAACAACAAATTTGAGTAACCCGGTAAGAAAACGTACTGTTAGAGAACTACCCAAAAAAAGCGAGTCATCGGATATGACTTCAAAATTGTATGTTCGATCATTCCTCTTTTTCCTGTGATTCAGCAATGCATCGGCTATTTCGTTTCCCTGGCTATTTTTTCTAACCAAAATGGCAATGTCCGATGCATGGTAGCCAATATCCTGAAGTCGTTCAATTTCAACGATCAAAGACCTGATTGTTTCTTCCCGGTATGCTGCTTTATTTTCTGAATCAATTAGTTGAACTCTGATATAGCCGTCATCTTTTCCGCTCGACGCGTTTTGAACTACATCGCTGAATGCTTCGGTAATGGTACTACTGTAACCTTTGGGCAACTTTGTTTGATCCTGATTTAATTGATTGTTGTATATATTCTGTAAAATTTTAGCGCTTTGACTGAAAAATTGATTGTTGAATTCAACGATGTTTTTACTGCTTCGCCAGTTACTGTCAAGGTTCTTTTCTTCAATACTGAATAATTTAAGTTCTTCTTTTAATCTCGAACCCAGCAACTGCCAATCGCTGCTCCGCCAACGGTATATCGATTGCTTTACATCGCCCACCACCAGGTTGGGATGGTTTTCTGACATTGAATTAACCACCAATGGTTTGAAATTTTCCCACTGAATGACCGATGTGTCCTGAAACTCATCAATCATGAAGTAGTTGAAAAAATTACCGGCTTTTTCATAAATAAACGGGGCATCGTTGTTTCCAATAATCCCACGTAAAAGCGTATCGCTTTCGCTCAATAAAAGGGAGTTGTTTTCCTGTCCCACGTCTCTTACAAAAATTGAAAGCGTTGACAAAACCCCAAGGGAATAAATGTTTTTATAGATTTCGGAGGCTGTAAAATAATCCTCTTCATTTTTATGAATGAAGTTGATGATACGGTGCAATAATTCGTTCATACCATCGTGGTAACAGTTGATTACAGCGGGAGTACTCTCTTTGGTCGACGGCCAACCATCGGGGTTGTCGGGGGCGTTTTGGAACCTGACGCCTAAAGAAATCTCGCCACCCTTAAACGCGGTGAGTTTGTTGAAAGCGTTAGCAAATGAAGATCCCTTGTATTTGAAATCGTTGAGGGTCAGATTATGTTTTCGCATAAGCGCAAGACCTTCGGCTCCTAATTTATGGCATTCGTTTTCAAATATTTTCCGGGTTTTAATCAGTTCTGTTTTTAGATTTTTGAGTTTTTCCCGTTCGCTGACCAGTGAACCCTGATGAATACGGTATTGTCTGAAAAGATTGCTGTTAAGTTCCCTGCCAAGCTCGGTAATATTTTCCCTGATTTGCCAGTTTTTTCCCTCTTCGAGCTGGTTTTCCGACATCATAAGCAACCAATCCCTTAATTCGTTATCGGTTTCAATGCTCATCAACATTTGATCGCAAGCCTCCATGAGAACCGCATCCTGGTCGAGGTCGATTTCATACGAGCCATAAAGCCCCGATTCGCGTGCAAACGAACGTAGAATTCCCTGAAAAAAGCTATCAATGGTACTAACAGCAAACCGGTCGTAATCGTGCAAAATAAGCGAAAGGGCCTGATTCGCGTTTTCCGTTATTTTTGCGTTAGTCAGTCCGGTTTCTTTGACAAGTAGCTCAAGCAATGTGTTATTCTTCCCTGAGGAGACAGCAAAAAGGTCGCGCAAAATGCGTTCTTTCATTTCGGTGGTGGCCTTGTTGGTGAAGGTCACAGCCAATATGTGTTTGTAATTGAATGGGTTTTGAACCAGCAATTTCAGATATTCAACAACTAAGCGGAATGTTTTTCCCGACCCGGCTGAAGCTTTAAATATGGTAAGTTGTGACATAACGGTTATATTCCAAATCAAAAATAACAAATTCCAGAACGGTCAGTATCTTTTGGAATTTGTTATTTGGAATTTTCAAAGGTAATGCTTCATTATTTCCAATGCCTGATTCTTATATTGACCACCAAACAGGGAATAATGGTTTAGAATATGATAGAGCTGATAAATCAGATTTCTTTCCTTCCAATCGAGTGGCAACGGGAATATTTCGTTGTAGGCATCGAAAACACGTTGAGAAAAACCTCCAAACATGGTCATCATCCCAATCTCAAATTCACGGTCAGAATAACTGGCACAGGGGTCGATCAATGCTGGCGCTTTCAGAGTATTCATATAGTTTCCCGACCACAAATCGCCATGTATTAGTGAAGGTTTTGTCTCTTTTGGCAATAGGTTGGTTGCTCGTTTGATAAATTGATCAGCAAGTTTTTGATCCTGATTATTCCATGGCCTTGTTTTACTGATTAGGTTGATCAGAAAGCCAATCCGGTTTTCCGTATAAAATAGGGACCAGTCGGCTTTGTAATTGTTATTCTGCAGTGTAGCCCCACAATAATTGTTGTGATGAAAACCAAATTGATCGGAATATACCTGATGTAGCTGGGCCAGACCCCTGCCAAGTTTTTCATCATCGTTTCCACAGTGTCCGGGTTTTAGGTATGTGGTTAAAAGATAACCGGGATTGTGATCTATCTGTTTTGCCAGTTTGGGCTCTGGAAAGATGATGAATTCGTTGTTCGATTTTGAAAATTCGTTCAATGATTCAGCTTCACGAATAAAGAGATCAGCGGGACCATGAAAATTCCACTTGAGAAAATAGGGGCCATGTTTTGTCTCGATTTTACTTGCGCTATTGATACATCCACCACCCAGCGGATGAACAGATTTGATATCCAGTTTAAGATTGTATTTCTGATGAAAATCAGTTTTCAACGAATCAATTAATTCTTTTGGCAAAAAGGGATTCATCCGGGTTGATTTGGATTGAAAGTTATAAAAGAAAGCCCGCATATCCAATGGACAGCGGGCCTATTTTTTCACCTAAGTATATTTGCTATTTTACTTTATCAACAATCGCTTTGAAAGCTTCGGGATGATTCATAGCTAAATCGGCTAAAACTTTCCTGTTGATATCAATATTATTAACCTTTAACAGGTTGATAAATGTTGAGTAATTTAATCCTTCGGGACGAACGGCAGCATTGATACGCTGAATCCATAAAGCCCTGAATAAACCTTTCTTCTTTTTTCTGTCGCGATAGGCATACTGCATACCCTTTTCCCAGGTATTCTTTGCTACCGTCCAAACATTTGACCTCGAACCAAAATTCCCTTTGGTTGCTTTCAGGATTTTTTTCCTTCTGGCGCGAGACGCAACATTGTTTACACTTCTTGGCATAATTTTACATTTTCGAGCGGTTAGCGTCCCGAATATTCGGGATCTTTGTAGCTAATTCACTCCGGTTAATTACTAATTTTAATCAATCAAAAGGAATTATTTTAAAGCAAGCATCTTCTTTACGTTGTTTTCGTCTGGTTTAGAGACTAATCCAAAGTAAGTAAGGTTACGTTTGCGTTTGTTGCTTTTTTTGGTCAGGATGTGACTTTTAAAAGCATGCTTCCTTTTGATTTTACCGGTACCGGTGAGCTTAAAGCGTTTTTTCGCCCCGGCATTCGTCTTCATTTTCGGCATTATCCTACTTTTTTAAATGTATAACCTAATTATTTCTTCTTCTTAGGTGAAATAAATATTGTCATTCGCTTGCCCTCTAATTTGGGCATTTGATCGAGTTTTCCAATTTCTTCCAATTCATTCGCCAGTTTCAACAAAAGGATTTCTCCCTGTTCCTTGAATAAAATGGAGCGTCCTTTAAAAAATACGTACGCTTTTACTTTGGCACCTTCTTGCAAAAATTTTTCGGCATGGCGCAATTTGAACTGAAAATCATGGTCGTCGGTATTTGGACCAAAACGTATTTCTTTAACAATTACTTTAACAGATTTAGCTTTGATCTCTTTGATCTTTTTCTTCTGTTGGTAAAGAAACTTTTGATAATCGGTTATTTTGCATACCGGGGGTTCAGCTTTGGGTGAAATCTCAATTAGATCCAATTCCATTTCATCCGCCATCTTTAGCGCTTGAATTGTTGTAAATACTCCCGGTTCCGGGATATTGTCGCCAACAAGTCTTACTTCGCGAACCCTGATTTGATGATTTATACGGAAGAATAGCTTATCGTCGTCTTTCTCCGGTCTTTTGCCTCGTGGTACTATTGTTGTGTCCTCCTAAATAAGTTAGTAACTAAATATTGATTGCACTAAGTTGTTCTTTTACTTCTGATTCAATAAAACGGGCAAACTCGTCAATGGTCATTGTTCCCTTGTCGCCTTGCCCTTGTCGCCGAACAGAAACAGTTTCGTCTTCTGCCTCTTTTTCTCCAACGATCAGCAAATATGGTATTCGTTTCATCTCATTGTCACGAATCTTTCTGCCAATCTTTTCATTACGTTCGTCAACAACGGTGCGAATATCGCAATTATTTAAAATATTTGAAACTTTTCGTGCGTAATCGTTGAATTTTTCACTGATTGATAGTACAACAACCTGTTCTGGTGTTAACCACAACGGGAATTTTCCAACGGTATGCTCAATCAAGACGGCAACAAATCGTTCCATCGATCCAAACGGTGCCCTGTGAATCATTACCGGGCGATGGCGTTGATCGTCGGAGCCAATGTATTCCAACTGGAACCTTTCGGGAAGATTATAATCGACCTGAATGGTGCCAAGTTGCCAGCTGCGACCCAAAGCATCTTTAATCATGAAATCAAGTTTCGGACCATAGAACGCTGCTTCGCCGGTTACGGTTACTGTTCGTAATCCTTTTTCAGCGGCAGCTTCAATAATGGCGCGTTCAGCTTTCTCCCAGTTTTCATCCGACCCAATGTATTTTTGTTTGTTATTCGGATCGCGCAGTGAAATTTGAGCTGTATAATCAGTAAATTCCAATGCTTTGAATATGATGAAAATGATATCTATAACTTTTATAAATTCATCTTTTACCTGATCGGGTGTACAGAAAAGGTGGGCATCATCCTGTGTAAATCCGCGAACCCTTGTCAATCCATGCAGTTCACCGCTCATCTCATAGCGATATACCGTTCCGAATTCAGCAAAACGAATGGGCAGATCTTTGTATGATCGTGGTTTCGTTTTGTAGATCTCACAGTGGTGAGGGCAGTTCATCGGTTTCAGCATGTATTGTTCACCTTCCTGTGGTGTTGTGATTACCTGAAATGAATCTTTGCCATACTTTTCGTAATGTCCCGAGGTTTTGTAAAGGTTTACATTGCCAATATGCGGGGTCATTACCTGTTGGTAACCAAATTTCTTCTGAACTTTCCGGAGGAATGATTCCAGGTTGTCGCGCAACATGGTCCCTTTGGGCAACCACAATGGCAATCCCATACCTACCTCCTGCGAAAAGGCAAAAAGTTCCATCTCTTTACCAATTTTACGGTGATCGCGTTTCTTCGCTTCCTCCAATAAAATCAGATATTCTTCCAATAATTTAGCTTTCGGGAATGTGATCCCGTAAATACGGGTCAACATCTTATTTTTTTCGTTTCCCCTCCAATAAGCTCCGGCAATGCTTAACAGTTTGATCGCCTTAATGGGTTCGGTATTGGGAAGATGTGGTCCGCGACATAAATCGGTGAAATTTCCCTGGTGATATAACGTAATTGTACCATCTTCCAGATCATTGATCAATTCTAGTTTGTATTGATCGCCTTTTGCCTCGAATAACTTCAGGGCCTCGGCTTTTGATATGTCGGTACGGGTAATATCGTTTTTCTGGCGGGCCAATTCCGTCATCTTTTTTTCAATAGCTTCGAGGTCTTTTTCTGCAAGTACTTTCCCATCAGGAAGGTCTATGTCGTAATAAAAACCATTTTCGATGGTTGGCCCAATCCCAAATTTTGTTCCGGGGTAAAGGACTTCAATAGCTTCAGCCATCAGGTGTGCCGATGAATGCCAGAAAGCATGTTTGCCCTCTGCATCATCCCATTTATGCAATTTAATAGAAGCATCGAATGATATTGGGCGTGTAAGATCCCAAATTTCATTGTTAACAGAAACTGCTAAAACTTCAGCAGCTAAACGCGGACTAATCGAATTTGCTATATCGAGGCCGCTAACCTGTTGTTCATATTGTTTTATACTTCCGTCGGGAAGGGTAATGTTGATCATTTCTTAATTTTTAAAACAAGTTTGCAAAGATAATTAATCTCTTATGAATACAAGGGTTTCATCTGTAAATCTTTCAATAATTAATAGATTGTTTTGAACAAAAAATAAGGCTTTTTAGTATTAATGAACTTGTTTGTTCATTTGATCGTACAATTTTGTTTTTTATTGTTATAGAACTTTCTATTGGCAATTCTGTTTCTATGTAAAATATTACTGATAAATAGATTCAATATGAAGATAGTAATTTTTGGTGCCAATGGTAAAACAGGCACTCTTATGGTAAATCAAGCCCTTGAATTAGGGCATCAGGTAACCGCATACATCCGCAGGGCGAATGCGCTGGGAATTGAACATCAGAATCTGAAGATCGTCATCGGAAATCTGAGTGATACAGAAAAGCTAAAAGAGGCCATTTCCGGAGCCGATGCCTGTCTTTCTACATTGGGTGGCTCCTCATTAACAAAACACGCTCCCGAAATCATGAGCGGAATAGACAAAATCATATCAATAATGGAGCGGGGAGGAGTTAAGCGTTTTATCTACCTTTCTAGTGTTGGAGTTGGGGAAAGCCGATCTTATATGGCACAGCCTGTCCGGTTTTTAGTTTGCGATTTGTTGCTTCGTATACCCTTTGCCGACCATAATGCCAATGAACAACGCCTTGCAAAAAGTAAGCTTCAATTTACGTTGGTTCGCCCCGGTGGACTGACCGATGGTCCCCAAACCGGCAACCTGAAACATGGAAGCGAGAAGACAATGCTCAAGGGCAATCCGAAAATATCTCGTGCCAATGTCGCTGCATTTATGTTGGAACAGCTAACTAATTCAATTTATGTCAATAAAGGAGTGTGGTTGTATGAATAACCCGAGTGGCATGAAAAAAATCATTTCTAGAATTAACGGTATGAATTGCACAGCCAAGAAAAAGATGCTACGGCCCAAGCTGGGAAGCCGTTGTTCCATTTCCTTTTCAAATTTGATGTTATCCCAATAATCTGCTCCTTTTTGAGATTTATTGCATATAGCAAAAGATAGTTTATTGTATAGTTCAATCATGAACTAAATAGTAATTTTTTGTTATAAGCTTTGCGTTCGATGCATACTAAAAAAATATTTATAAAAACAGATGGATTTTTAATATTTTTTTATTTATATTAGTATAAAATATATTTGCATAGTATTTTGATATTAAAAATGCAGGTTTAATATGTTCTTATATCTATGCTATACTTTTGAAAAACAGATTTATATTTACTAAATTACCAAGTTAATAACGAAATTTTTCACATTATAGTAAGATAGAAAGATATTTGAAAATAATATTAACACTGCATAAAACAGTACATTGTAATTCGGCTTAACTAAAACACAGCTAAAAATTGTCAATGGCAGTTTTCTTGGTTAAGTATATAAAAAAGGATGAAAAATGTGATTAAAACTTGAAAATTCCCAAAAATAGATAACCCCGTTCTTTATACAAGAAAGGAGGAATGAACGAAGAACGGATTAAAACCACCCTAGCCGGCAAGGAGTAAGATGACGGTATAAAAAAAACCAACAACAAATGAATATTATGGAAGAATACAAATCAACTTATCCAAGCGATGAGAAACTGAAATCAAGTACATCAATTCCAGTAACAAACAACTCCAATATTTTTGCAAGTGTAGAGGAATGGACCTGTGGTTTTGTTTTCCTCGTAGATACAGTGAATCTAAATCCAGGAGACACAAAAAAAACGAACGCAGAATATGTTTGGTATGATTTTCAAGCCAAGAATGCTTCTAATGAGGTAATTGCTAAAATTAGTGGAGTATACTTCAATAAGCATGTGTATCTTTCAGGGCCTGATACACAAGGGTTGTATCATTTATCAACAAAGTAAACGCATAAAGATTGTCCAAAAAGGGTGTGACCAAACCTCACACCCTTTTCGCAAATAAAAGGAAATTCGAAAAGTTTTTCAATGCATTTTAGTGGTTTACAGAGTCACTCCGGTTTTGAAAATGGCGATTTCCTTGAATCCACTCAACTCATGTTTTAATTTTTTGCCGTTGGCAACTTCAATTACAAATTGGATAAACTCTTCAAGAAGTTCGTCCATCGTTTTGTTTTCGAGAAGCTGGCCGGCGTTGAAATCGATCCAGTTTTTCTTTTTGTTGAAAAGGGCAGAGTTGGTTGAAATTTTCATGGTAGGCACAAAACTGCCAAACGGGGTTCCACGGCCTGTGGTGAAAAGCACTAACTGGCAACCACTGAATCCCAGAGCTGATGAGGCTACCAGATCGTTTCCCGGAGCTGAGAGCAAGTTCAACCCGCGTTTCTTGATGGGTTCGGCATATTCCAATACATCAACAACCGTTGCAGAGCCACCTTTTTGTGTGCATCCCAGCGACTTGTCTTCCAATGTCGAAATTCCACCCTGTTTGTTCCCCGGCGACGGGTTTTCGTATACAGGCAAATTGTGTTGCAGGTAGTAATCCTTAAAATCGTTGATGAGCCTTACTGTTTTATCAAAAACTTCTTTGTTGATTGCACGTTCCATTAGTAATGTTTCAGCGCCAAACATTTCGGGTACTTCGGTAAGGATGGTTGTTCCGCCCTGCGCGACCAGAAAGTCGGAGAAAGCGCCAACAAGTGGATTTGCTGTTATTCCTGAAAAACCATCGGAACCGCCGCATTTCAATCCTACTTTTAATTCAGAAAGAAGAACTGTTTCGCGCCGATCTGTTCGCATGATTTCGTAGATCTCTTTCAAAATCTCCAGCCCGGTTTCAACTTCATCTTCAACATCCTGAGCAACCAGATAGCGTACACGCTGGTTGTCGTAATCACCAATGAACTTTTTAAGATGCTCAATTTGATTGTTTTCGCAACCCAGTCCAATGACCAAAACTCCTCCGGCATTGGGATGGTTGATTACATCGGCCAGCGCTTTTTGAGTATTTTCGTGATCGTCGCCCAATTGCGAGCAACCGTAGTTATGCTTGAAAACTTCAACACTGTCGATATCGGTTGGATTTATCTCTCGTTTGAAACGGTCTATAATCTGCTGAGCCTGGCCGTTTACGCAGCCCACGGTAGGAACAATCCAAAGTTCGTTTCGGATTCCAACATCGCCGTTCTTCCGTTTGTATCCTTCAAAGGTTAGTTGACGCTGACCGTAACGCAACTGATTCAATTTCTGATTGAACGAATAAACAAGGTTGCCCGACAGGTTAGTTTTCAGGTTATGGGCATGAACGTGCATTCCCTGCTCAATCCGCTCGGTAGCATGACCTATGGGTGCTCCGTATTTGATGACATTTGCACCTTCGCCGATAGCGGTTAACGAAACTTTGTGCCCCACAGGAATCTCTTGCTTAAGAAGGATTGATACTCCGTCAACAGTGACTTCTTCGTTCAAAGCTCCTGCCTCTAAGCAGACCGCCACATTATCGGCTGGATTTATTTTTATGAATTTTGCCATTTATCAGGTTTTTTAATCCTTTGTTATTTAGGGTGAACCGACAGAAATAAATAATCAGTTGTAAATGTGTTGTAAATGTCTTATGACATTTTCATCAGCGGATTGTTCTTGTTCAATACCGATTTTACAGCTTTTTTCATTCCAACCTGTTCAATCAGGAATAGATAGGATGAAACTGAAATGGTAAGATTTGGAACCTCGTTCAGGTTTCGTTTCCATACTTTATCAAGGCTCAAAACTTTTTCACTCAATTTATAAATAGAGATTGGACGTCCGTCGCATTCAGCCCAAGCTTCTTTGTAGAAATCAAGAATCCACTGATCATCCTGAAGTTTGTATTGAATACCTTCTTCTGATTCACCTTTGAAATAAGCGATCATGGCCGCAAGAGAGAACACCATTTTTTGTGGCAACATGTTGTGTGTTTCGTAATAATTCAAAAGGGTAGGGAGGTTACGGGTTTCCCATTTTGACATGGCATTCAGAGAAATACTTTGCCACAAGTGCCTGATATATGGATTTCTGAATCGTTCAAGAATTTTGTTGGCGAACGATTGCAATTCTTTCTCTGTTCCGTCGAGAACAGGCAAAACTTCGTCGTAAACCAAATCTTACATGAAGGTACCAACTTCGAGGTTTTCGAATGCTTCGCGCACGGTTTCAAGACCACTCAAGTATGATACAGCATAGCTTCCGGTATGACATCCGTTTAACACCTGAACTTTTTGTTCGCGGTAGCGACTTAGATCTTTAACGAACTTCACATCGAGACCCGCTTTTTCGGCTGGAAATTCTTTATGAACCCATTCAGGTCCTTCGATGACCCAGAAGTGGAAGTATTCGCCAACAACAACCAAGTTATCTTCGAATCCAAGTTCTTCCTGAATTTGTTTGATCTCATCTTTTGGAAATCCGGGAACGATTCGGTCAACCAATGTATTGCAGAAACAGCACGCTTCATCGATCCATTGAGTGAATTCTTCTTCAAGTTTCCAGTTTTGAGCATGTTGTAATACGAATTTGCGAAGTGTTTCACCATTTTTGTCAATCAGTTCGCAAGCAAAGAAAATCAGACCTTTTGATTTGTCGCCTTCAAATGCTTTGTATCGTTTATAAAGCAGTGCAGCAACTTTTCCGGGGAATGAATTCTGAGGTTCCATTTCCAAACGGTCATTTTCGTCCCAACTGATACCAGCCTCGGTGGTATTCGAAATCACAAAACGTAATTCAGGGTTCAGAATTGCATTTTCATAAGCTTTGTATTCACTGTAAGGGTTGATTCCTTTGTTGATACAATCGACCAATGTGTATTCTTTAACAGGTTGGCCGTTTTTAATTCCCTTTAAATAAACATGGAATAAGCCATCTTGCTCATTCAGTTTATCGACCATTCCGGTGGCTAGTGGTTGAACAACATCAACTCCGCTATTAAAACCGATTTCGTGATTCATCTTGTTGACAATCCAATCGGCAAAAGCACGTAAGAAATTGCCTTCTCCAAATTGTAAAATTCGTGTTGGATAGTTTGATAAAGATGTGGTTGTACGATTGAGTTTCATTTTCAATATTTTTTAAATTGTCTTTATATCTAACTAATTATTAGTGCAATTGCATTTACTGCATATTTTCGGGGCACAAATGTAAACGTGTTGATTTATTTTCTGCCATCTTTTGAATACTAAAAAACTAACAACTTGATATACAAATGTCACTATTCAATGCAAACGTTTGCCCTAATCGCAATAATTCAATGTTTTGTAGTGTTTGATTATTATCTTTTTTTAATGTTTCCGTATTTTTTGCACTTAGTAATTTCTTAACGTTTCGAATAGGGTTATTGTTCCGGTATGAATTATTTAACTGGAAAAAGTTCGATGTGAAAATCTATAAATGCAAAACCAACAAAGAAGCCTCGCTTTTGCGAAAGGTTTTTGATATTGGATGTATGTACTGTTCTTTTTGAAATACTCAAATCTGTCAGATGAATGTGACGAACTAATTCAATATTCTGTATTTTTGTTACTGTAAACTAAATTTTTCTTATCGTGGATATTACATTGTTACTGTTATTGCTAAGTGGTATTTGCTGGTCGATTGTTTACATTGACAGCATCCGAGTGGGATTCAAGCAAAAAACTTATGCCATGCCTATCTGGGCCCTGGGTTTAAATATTGCATGGGAGTTCCTGCATACTGTCCTGAATTTAAGAGGTGAATTCTTTTCCATACAAACCGTTGTGAATGGCGTTTGGTTCTTTCTTGATCTTTTTATCCTGCTCAGTTATTTCAGGTTTGGTTATCAATTCTTTCCTAAGAATATTCAAAAAAGGTGGTTTTATATCTGGAGTGGCACTTTAATCGTTGTTTCGTTCTTGTTGCAATATCTCTTCGTTGTAGAATTTGGTCAGTTCAAAGGTGCCAGTTATGCTGCATTTCTTCAAAACTTGCTCATGTCGGTACTTTTTATTGTGATGCTGGTTCAGCGTGGTGGCAGCAACGGGCAGACTCTTACCATTGCTGTTTGCAAGTGCATAGGAACCATTGCTCCAACCATTCTTTTCGGGTTCGTGGGTCACAGAATCTTTGGCGGGGCTAATTCGTTTATTCTCGCCGTTGGAATAATCATCGCACTGTTTGATCTGGCTTATATTTGGATGCTTGCCAAAACCATTCGGAAAGAGAAACAGAAAACGAATAGTTTGACTTTATTTTAAAAATCTATATAGTACTGGTTACAGGAATTTAATAGAATGATCAACCGAGGCGAATAAAAATGAGAATTGCAATCATTGGATCTGGGGGTGTTGGCGGCTATTTGGGTGGAAGAATGGCCAAAGCAGGTTATGATGTAACGTTCCTGGCACGCGGAGAACACCTGAAAGCTATGCTGTTAAACGGGCTTGCCGTGAGAAGCATCCGGGGCAATTTCTCCATCGATAACGTTAAAGCGACCGATACGGTCACTGAGCTGAAAGGCATGGATTTAATGCTGATCAGTGTTAAAGCATGGCAGGTAAAAGAGGTTGCGCGGGAAATCAAATCGCTTGTAAGCGAAAACACTATCGTGATGCCCATTCAAAACGGGGTTTCAGCCATTGACGAACTCAAAGAACAGATTCCTTCCGAAAAAATCGTTGGGGGATTGTGCCGTATTTTCAGCAAGATTGAGTCGCCGGGAGTTATCAACCACTTTGGCATTGAACCCATTGTCGAGTTTGGCGAAATCGATGGAACCCTTTCGGAACGAATCAGCGCGATCAAAGAACTGTTCGACCAATCGGGGATTACGGCAATCGTTTCCGCGAATATCGTTGCCGATATCTGGAAGAAGTTTATAGTAAATTGTGCCAGTGGTTTGCTGGCTGTTGCCAAATCGACCTATGGACAGATAAGGGAGATTAAAGAAACCCGCCAGTTGATGGAAGATTTGTTTACCGAGATTTACAATGTTTCGCAAAAGGCGGGCATCAATCTTGAATCCAATTTTGTATTAAAAACGATGGCTCTGATTGATACCTATCCCTACGATTCTACTTCGTCGCTTACCCGCGACATTTGGGCTGGTAAACCTTCAGAAATTGAATATCAAAACGGAATGGTGGTTGCTCTTGGAGAAAAATTCGGGATTAAAACCCCCATTAACAGGATGGTTTATCATTGTATCATCCCCATGGAGCTTAAAGCGAGGGGAAAATTGTAAAGATTTTCTGAAGGATGCTCTGATCTGACAAATTATTTATCTTTATCAGTTAAAATCTACTACCATGAAAATTTCAACTTATTGCGGTAAAAACGTATTTTTTCCCATCCTGCTTTTATTTTTAATGGTTCAGTCTGTTTCTGTTGCAGCTGATGGTATTGTGTTTTTCCCTGCCAATAAAGCGATCAATGTAAACACTGATACCCATTTAGAACTGACTTTTGAAAGCGTTCCGGTATTGGGAAATTCGGGTCAGATACGAATTTACGATGCTTCGGATGGCCGTTTGGTCGATCTTCTTGATTTGAGTATTCCTGCCGGACCAACGACCGGCGATACGACCAAAGATGCAACTTATACACCGGTTCCATACGAATACATTTCTGGTAAATTTACCAATGCCAATACCAAACCCGGAACTCCTTCAGGGGTAGCGCTTCCAACGTCCGACAAGTATCAGTTAACCATCATTGGAGGCTTTACCGATGGGTTTCATTTTTATCCGGTCATAATCAACGGCAATACGGCAACCATTTATCCGCACAACAACCTGCTTGAATATGGGAAAAGTTATTACGTACAGATCGACCCGGAAGTTTTAACCGTGAACGATGGTAGTTTTAATGGAATAACCGGAAAAGATTGGGCGTTTATCACAAAATCAGCATTGTTAGCTTCAGATTGGCTTGTTGTGAGTGACGACGGAACCGGCGATTTTAATACCGTACAGGGCGCTATTGATTGTATTCCCGACAGCATTTCAAAGAGGGTTACCATCTTTATCAAAAACGGGATTTACGAGGAAATTGTCTATTTACGCAATAAAAACAACATCACCATCATGGGTGAAAGCCGCGAGGGTGTTGTAGTGCAATATGCCAATAACGAAGTATTTAATCCGCATCCGGTCAATGTAAAAACTAACGAGATGCCAGGAACATTTCCTTCGCGGAGGGCAGCTTTTTCTGTCGATCATTGCAAGGGAATCCATCTGGTAAACCTTACCATTCAAACGACATTGAAGGGACAGGCCGAAGGTTTGTTGCTGAATGGTGAAGAGAACATTGTCAGCCATGTTACAATTATTGGCTCGGGCGATGCGCTTCAAACAAACGGTTCGGCTTATTTTACCAATTGCCGCATTGTTGGCGATGGTGATACTGTTCTGGGGCGTGGTTCGGCATTTTTCAATAATTGCGAATTAGATTCGTACAGTATTTTTATGTGGATCCGTAACACCGAAACCAATCATGGCAATGTTTTTATTAACTGCAAATTCACGACGTTGGGAGAAGTGGAGACTGAATTGGCCCGTTGCCCAACCAATCATGGCAAAAATTATCCCTATTCCGAAGCGGTATTAATCAATTGTGCCCTTTCGGGAATTTCATCAGTTGGTTGGGGTGCCATAGGCGGCGAAACTTCGAACATCCATTACTGGGAATACAACAGTACCAACGTGAGCGACGGCAAACCTGTTGACGTAAGCCAGCGTCACCCTGCTTCGCGCCAATTGACGATGGCGAATGACTCGGCAATTATTTCCAATTACAGTAATCCTGTATATGTATTGGGTGGATGGGCTCCTGATAAGGCATTGTTGAATTGGTACGATGCCAATCTGAAAGGTAAAAAATAGCTTGATTGATTGGTTTATTTTTCAGTAGAAGTTGTTGCTTCAGCTTTAGCCTTCTTTTTAAAATACCTTTTGAGGATTGAAGTATGTTGAAGAGCTTCGAGATCTTCATTCAACTTAATAGAACTACTCTCCAGGTTTTTAATTGTCACTTTCAAACTCTTACCTGTCTCTTCATCGCTCATTAAAATGCCAAGCGAGGAATTCGGATTGCTTCCTTCTTGTTTCAGGTTGGTTATAAATACCGATGCGGTATCTGCCATTTGCTGTAATTGAATGACTGAAGCTTTGAGTGAATTAAAAACAACCGTATCGGTGGTTAATTCATTCGCTAAAGTACCTTCTTTGTTGAGGTTTGAGCTAAAAGCAGCCAATGAGTTTGCTAGCTGCTGTGCCTTTTCAGTTGTTCTCTGAAGTGAAGCGGTCGCTTCAGCAATGTTTGTATAAACTGTTTCGTCGGTCAGTAATTTTCCAATGGTTCCTTCGCCATTGACAATTTTGTTGCTGAGAGTTTTAAAGTCGTTTGTAATGGCCAGTAGATTTTTATTGTTTTCCTGAAGTGTATTGATAACATCTTCCGATGTAAATGTCTTTTCAACAATTAACGTGTCTCCAGCCTCAATCTCTTCTGCATCGTGTGAGCCACCGTAAATAACCAGAATCTTATTTCCAATAAATCCGTCGCTGCTAATTTTTACTTTTGAGTCATTGGGAATGAATTGTTTCGCATTTATATCAACCTGAATACTAACTTTCACCTGCGATTTTCCATAAAAAGCCAAGTCGCTTACAGTTCCGACTTTCACTCCTGATAACCAAACGTTATTGCCCCTTTGTAAACCGCTCACATCTTCAAAAAGAGACACTACTTCAATTTTTTTATCAAATGTTTTGTGGAGGTCGCCAATAATGAGGATTCCTGCACCAAGAAATACCAATCCTATGAAGACAAAAAGTCCGACGATTACTATTCGTTTACTGGATGATTCGTTCATGTTTTATTGTATAAAATTATAGTTGAAGAAATCTTTTAAATGTCGATCATCGGTATCAAAAACTTCATCAAATGTACCGACTTTAACAAATTGACCTTCAAGCAGCATGGCTGTACGGTCTGACGTATTTTTGGCACACGTAAGGTCGTGTGTTATAATAATTGAACTGGTTTGAAACTGATGTTGAACATTGTTGATGAGTTCAATGATTTCGGTGCTTGTAATTGGGTCAAGACCCGCCGTAGGCTCATCGTACAACATTATTTCAGGTTTCAGGATCAGGGTACGCGCAATACCAACCCGTTTACGTTGTCCACCTGAAAGCTCCGATGGCATTTGATTTATTTTTTCCAGAAGTCCAACGGCATCAAGCACCTGTTCTACTTCGTATTTTACCTCTTTTTTGCTCAAATTTTTAGCATTCATATTCAGCGGGAAGGCAAGGTTCTGATAAACATTCATCCCGTCGTATAGGGCGCTGCTTTGAAAAGAAAATCCAATTCGTAAACGCAACGCATCTAATTCCTTGCGATTTAATTTATCGACCTGTTTCCCTAATGCAAATACTTCACCTTTATCGGGTTTTAGTAACCCAACAATGATTTTTATTAAAACCGATTTACCAGTACCTGACTTACCAAGAACTGCAACATTCTCACCTTTATGGAGGATAAAATCTATCCCTTTTAATACCTCCAGATCATCAAATGATTTATACAATCCCTTGATCGTAATAACCGGTTCGTCTTCGTTAATGGTATGTTTTTGTAATTTTTCCATCGCTTAAAAAAATCGGATCCAATTGAAAACCTGAACAATAATAATTTCCTCAATAAAAATGAGGAACATTCCAAGCACTACGGCATGGTTTGCAGCCCTTCCAACACCCAGGGTTCCTTGTGTTGCATTAAATCCTTTGAAACAACCAACAATACCAATTGTGAATCCGTAAACAATTGATTTAATTACAGACTCGGAAATATCAAGAAAGGTTATAGATGAAAATGCGTTTTGATAAAAGGTTAACATGCTGCTGGTATCTTCGGTATGGACATTAATATAAGAACCATACAGACCGAGAAAACTGCAATAAAATACCAGAACAGGAATAGTGATAGTCGTGGCTAAAACCCGGGTTACTACCAGATATTTAAAGGGGTTAACCGAAGAAACTTCCATTGCCTCAATTTGCTCGGTAACTCTCATTGAACCCAGTTCTGCACCAATGCCAGAACCAACCTTACCCGCACAAATGAGAGCGGTTACCAATGGCCCCAACGCTTTAATAATTGCAATACCCATTAAGGAAGGCAACCACGAAGCTGCTCCAAAATCTTCAAGTGAAGGACGTGATTGTTTTGTGAAAACCATTCCAACAATAAACCCGGTAAGTGTTATTAAAGGTAACGATCTTAATCCTACCTCGAAACACTGATTGATTAATTCACGCATGTGAAAAGGTTTCCTAAATGCTTCTTTAAAAAAGAGTTTCACAAACTCAAAAGCATCATAAATACCCTTAAAATATTGGTCAATTCTTTTAGTGAAGATGTATTTTCTAGTCCAAAAATTAATCATTAAGCGCGTGCATATTGCATCAGGTTTATACTTTTTAACAAAACTAAAAATATTTAGTGTTGAAAAGATGCGATTTTAGTTTTTTTAAGAACAATTACCTTTTTTTTAAGATGAATGTGATGTTGAAAATACGAATTACAGGTAGGAATTTGATTAAATATGGAACAGGAACTTCCAGTTTTTCCTCAGAATTGAACAAAAAGTTAAACCTTCGAATGATTTTTTTTTTAGATATTCAATAAAATAATAATCGCTTAAGATTATTTAAAATTTAATTCAGAGGTTTTTATTTATTGCCTCTGTTTCTTCTTTGAGTTCGATAAACTCATTTGCCAAGGATCACTTAATTATAAAAGATATTTTTACGGTGAGAGTGTGATTAATGTAACTTATTACCAAAATTGTGTAACACTAAACGCATCCAATGTGTCGACCTTTGATATGCTGTGAAAAATCTTTCACAGATAAAACATATCAAAATGAAAACACGACTACTCAATGTATTAACAGCATTTTTACTGCTCATAATACCGATACTTAATTTTGCTCAGGCTCCTCCTTTGGGAGCTGCAGCAGGATTTGTTCTTTTTTCATCTGTTGGAGCAGTTGGCAACACAGGAACTTCGCAGATTACAGGCAATGTAGGTACAAACGATGGTGATATCACCGGTTTCGGAAACGTAAACGGTGTCATGCATGATGCTGATGGCGTTACTGCACAATGTGTTACCGATTTGCTGAATGCATATAATTTGCTGGATGCATTAACTGCCGATTACACAATTGCTTCTCCAATTGGTAATGGGGCTATTCTAACTGCGGGTGTATACTCTGTTCCGGGTATAGCTTCAACATTAGCAGATACACTTTTCTTGGATGGAGACGCCAATGATGAGTTTATTCTCAAAGTTGATGGAACTCTTTCCTCAAACCCAAATTCAATTGTTGTTTTGAAAAACGGGGCATTAGCATGTAATGTTTACTGGAAAGTAGAAGGTTTGGTTAGTATCGCTTCCGGAACTAAGATGGTGGGAACCATTATTGCTAATAACGCAGCAATAGATTTGAGTACAGGAACTACGCTTGAAGGAAGAGCGCTTTCTACCAATGGCGCTGTTAATGTTTATGGCGTACTGGCATATACACCAATTGGATGTAACAGTCCAATCCTTACAGGACCAACAGCGCCTGTTCTCGCTTCAACAGCATGTTATGCAATATTTTCTTCTATTGGTGGAGGAAGTGGTGTTACCGACGATGGTACATCAACTATAACGGGTGATGTGGGAACAAATAGCGGTTTAACAACTGGTTACAATCCATTATTGGTTACAGGTACTATCCATCCAATCGCTGATGGATCAACCGGAACATGTGCTACTGATCTGGGCGTTGTTTACACTTATCTGAATACACTTTCTTATGATATTGAGTTATTGTATCCAGCTCAGTTCGGAAACGACCTTGTACTTACACCACATACTTACCTTTTAAATGCTGGAACAACTTTTACCGGGTCACTTTATCTTAATGCGATGGGTGAAGCCGATGCAGTATTTGTTATTCAAATTAATGGTGCCCTTACAACAAGCACCTATTCAAATGTCGTTTTAATGAATGGAACACTCCCCGAAAATGTATATTGGAAAGTAGATGGGGCCATTGAAATTAATGATTATTCGGATTTCAACGGAACAATTGTTTCCGCCGGAGCTATCAATTTAAAAACAGGTGTTACTCTTAATGGGAGAGCACTGACAACTTCAGGCTCAATATCGACAGCTGCAATTACTGCGACTATGCCTCCTGGTTGTGTTATGGCAGAAGCTCCATTAATTACAGCTGAACCTATTAATCAGGAAACATGTCCGGGAGATTCAGTAAGTTTTACGGTTGTCGCAACAGGTGACGAGCTTACCTATCAATGGCGAAATGGAACTGAAGATTTGATTGATGGTGGAAATATTTCTGGTGCAACTTCTGATACACTTACAATTAACCCTGCAAGCATCTCCGATGTCTCTGCCAACTATCATGTAGTTGTATCAGGATTGGTTGAACCGAACGATACTTCAATAAATGTTTCGTTAGTGGTTAATGCTGCACCAATCATTATTACAGAACCTGCCAATCAAGCGGTATGTGCTATTGGTGATTCGGTAAGTTTTACGGTTGAAGCTACTGGGACAGGTCTTACTTATCAATGGAAAAAAGGAACGTTAGACTTGCTCGATGGTATAAATATTACCGGTGCGAATTCTGATACGCTCACAATTAATCCGGTGGATGTTTCCGATATTGCGGACAACTATTATGTTATTGTTTCCGGAACTTGCTTACCAAGTGATACATCAATGAATGTTTCGTTAGAAGGAAATTCGATGCCAACCATTACGACAGAACCTGAAGATCAAACTGTATGCACTGGAAGTTCAGTTGTCTTCTCAGTTGTTGCAACTGGTACAGATATTACCTATCAATGGAGAAAAGGAACTTTGGACTTAATCGATGGTGTTAATATTTCAGGTGCAACTTCTGACACGCTTATTATTGACCCGGTAAGTGTCTTAGATTCTTCATCTGTTTATTATGTAGTCGTTTCAGGAACTTGTTCTCCCAATGACACTTCAGTAAATGTTTCTTTAGCCGTAAATACGGCATCAGACATTATCATACAACCTGTTGATCAGGTTATTTGTTCTGGCAATACAGCCATATTTACTGTAACAGCAACAGGAACTGATCTTACTTACCAATGGAGAAAAGGAGATTTAGATATTGCGAATGGAGGCAATATTTCGGGTGCAAATACTGATTCACTAGTCATTGAATCACCACGATTATCAGATAGAGCAGACAATTATAATGTTGTAATCACTGGGATTTGTACACCCAATGACACTTCAGCAAATGCTTCTCTGGAAGTTAACAGCGCTCCAATCATTGTTGAAAATCCAAGAAGGCAAACTGCTTGCGCTGGAAATTCAGTAAGTTTCTCAGTTGAAGCCAGAGGGACGGATCTAACCTACCAATGGAGAAGAGGAACATTCAACCTTATTGACGGGGAAAAATATTCTGGTGCAACGTCAGAAACGCTTTCTATTGATAGCGTAGGTGCAAATGATGAGGCTGACAACTATAATGTAGTTATCTCAGGAATCTGTTCACCCGACGTTACTTCAGAAAATGTTTCTTTGTTTGTTGACAGTGCTCCTTATATTGCCATCGAATCAGGCGATCTAACTGTATGTGCCGGAGGTTCAGCTAGTTTATGGGTTATTGCAACCGGTTCAAGCTTTACCTTTCAGTGGAGAAAAGGCACTGTAAACATAACCGATGGGGGTAATATATATGGTGCAACTACTTCAAGGCTTTATATTAAACCAGTTGATTTTTCGGATGCTGCCGATAATTACAATGTGGTAGTCAAAGGGGTATGTTTCGCTGATGAGATTTCATCAGATGTTTCGTTAAAAGTTGGTACAACTCCAATTATTACGACTCAACCAGCCGATCAGATTGTCTGTGCTGGAAATTCAGCTAGCTTTTCGGTTGAATCTACTGAAACCTATATTAACTATCAATGGAGAAAAGGTACAGTAAACCTGATCGATGATGATAATATTTCAGGTGCAACCACAAATACACTTACAATAAATTCTGTTGCTGATATTGATGTTGCTGATGACTATAATGTAGTTATTATCGGAACGTGTACTCCCGATGTTATTTCAGAAAATGTATCGTTAGAAATTCAATCTGCTCCCAATATGGTTATTGAACAAGGTGATCAAACTGCCTGTATCGGAAGCTCAGCTAGTTTTTCGGTGGCTGAAACAGGAACAGGTAATTCCTATCAATGGAGAAAAGGAACAGTAAACCTAAGTAACAGTGGGAATATTTCAGGTGTTACATCTAACCTGCTTAGAATTAATCCGGTTAATATTTATGATGCGGATGACAATTATAATGTGGTTATTTCAGGAACTTGTTTCCCGGAAGAAACTTCATCAAATGTTTCATTAGCAGTTGACACAAAACCAACTGTTATTGGTGAACCCACCGATCAAACCGTGTGTGCGGAAAGCTCAGCGAGTTTTTCAGTATCGGCAACCGGATCAGGTCTTATATATCAGTGGAGAAAAGGAACTATAAACATAATAAACGGTGGAAATATTTCTGGCGCTAATTCTAATATGCTTATTATTGGGCGTGTTAACAACTCAGACGTTGCAAATAACTACAACGTAGTTGTCTCCGGCACTTGTTCGCCAAGTGTAACTTCAACAAATGCTTCTTTAGTGGTTGAAACTGCACCAAGCATGGTTATTGAACCAGGAGATCAGACAATATGTGCAGGAAGCTCAGTGAGTTTTTCAGTGGCCGCAACAGTTACAAATATTAGCTATCAGTGGAGAAAAGGAACGTTGAACTTAGCCAATGGCGGAAATATTTCTGGCGCAAATTCGGCTGTCTTGACAATCAATCCTGTTCAAACTTCTGATGCCGCTGATAATTACAATGTGGTTATTGATGGAACATGTTTCTCAAATCAAACGTCAATGAATGTTGCATTAGTCGTTGATACAGAACCCAGAATCACCAGTGAACCTTCAGGTCAAACAGTATGTGACGGAAGTTCAGCGAGTTTCTCAGTGGCCGCAATAGGTACCGATATTAGCTATCAGTGGAGAAAAGGAACTGTGAACTTGTCTGATGGCGGAAATATTTCTGGTGTAAATTCGTCAATGTTGATCATCAGCCCGGCAAATACTTCTGATGCTGCTGACAACTATAATGTGGTTGTAACAGGAGCATGTTTATCGAATAAAACTTCGACAAATGTTTCTCTGACAATTAACACTGCCCCAAACATTGCTTCAGAACCAACTGATCAAACAGTTTGTGCCGGAAGTTCAGTAAACTTCTCAGTTGCTGCAACCGGAACAGGACTTACCTATCAGTGGAAAAAAGGAACTGTTAATTTAAACAATGGCGGAAATATTTCAGGAGCAACTTCATCAGTACTTACAATTAATTCAGTGAATATTACTGATGCTTCAGCAAATTATAATGTTGCTGTATCCGGTACGTGTTCATCAATGGAGAGATCAATAAATGTTTATCTGACTGTGAATACTGCTCCGGTTATAGTCTCAGAACCTGTTGATCAGTCGTTTTGTGAATATGGATGTGCAATAAGTTATTTAGTAGCCGCAACTGGGACAGGTCTTAGCTATCAATGGAGAAATGGTCTGGTAAATTTAACCAACGGGGGAAATATCTCTGGCGCAAATTCTGCCATGTTAACAATAAATCCTGTGAAAGTAACCGACGTGTCTTTAAACTACAATGTAGTCGTTTCCGGGATATGCTCACCATCAATTACATCTGTGGATGCTTTTCTGGCAGAATGTGATCCATTAAGTATTCTTACTATGGATGATAAAACCAAAATGGTTGATATATATCCAAATCCGTTTACCACATCACTTAATATCATGGTAAATGATGAAACGCAGATTAACAGCAGCGAATTAAGGATATTCAATGCTTTAGGAGAAGAGGTTGTATTTTCAAATATTACGAGACAGTTAACCACTCTTGAAACAAGTAAACTCCAGTCAGGATTTTATTTCTACAAGGTGATTGGTCAAGGCCAAGTTCTTCAGTCAGGTAAACTGATCTTGAAGAAGTAGATTGATTCGTATTTTTTAAGCCCTTCTACCCAATTACAATGGGTAGGGGGGCTTTCTTTTTATTGTAAACCCATAAGGAAAAGTGTGAATGATGTAATATAATTGAAAAGTTATGTAATGCTTGTTATTATTCTGTTTATCAACTTTGTAATAGCGATTTGATTCCTGTTTTGTTCACAAAGAATTGACTTCGGCAAGTTTCTCATCGAGTTTATACCTTCAAGTTTTTTAGATACAATTCAAGTTTAAAGAATATGATTATTAAAAAAATGAAGAAACAATTGCTCAATGTAGTAACAACATTTATTCTGTTATTACTGCCAACTGTGAATTTCGGACAGGCACCTGATTTAGGTGCAGCTTCCGTATTTGCATTATTTACCGCATCAGGGGCATTTGGTAATTCCGGAGTATCAACGGTAACTGGAGATATTGGCTCTAATTCAGCTTCAGTAACCGGGTTTCCTCCGGGAACAATAACAGGAACAATTTATAATCCTCCAAACGCTACATTGGCTCAAGCGGCAACAGATGTCGATGAGGCTTATAGCTATTTGGCAGGAATGACGTGTGATGCTGTTATAGGAACAACATTGGAAGGACAGATTCTTACCGCAGGCGTTTCATGTACCGGAGCTGCCGCATCGTTAAACGGAAATGTGACGTTGGATGGCGAAGGCAATCCTAATGCATTATTTATTATACAGATAGGTGGCGCTTTAACAATAGGCTCATTTTCAACCGTTACTCTGATCAATTCGGCCTCTTTGTGCAATGTGTATTGGCAAATAGGTGGACAATTCGATTTAGGTGCAGGTTCTGTTTTCAGGGGTACAGCAGTTGTTGACGGAGCTATCTTGTTATTAGAGGCCTCATCGCTTCTTGGAAGAGGTCTGTCGCGTACAGGTGCTATTGCCCTAAATAATAATCTGGTGAGATTTTCACCCGATGCTGCAGGAACAATTACTGGTACTACAACGGTTTGCCAGGGACAAAATGCAGAAATCTACAACGTACCCGAAATTGCCGAAGCCGTATCGTACAGTTGGACATTACCAACGGGAGCAACAGGAAACAGCACTACAAATAGCATTACTGTTGATTATAGTATTTCAGCTACTTCAGGAAATATTACAGTAAAGGGCAATAACTCCTGTGGTGGCGATGGTGTTGCCTCTATTCTGTCGGTTATAGTAAATCCATTGCCATTAACATCAACAATTTACCATGAATAAACAAACATAAATAATATAAACAACGACAAGAAATAAATTAAAATTTGAGAATCATGAAAACAAAACTTTTATCATTACGATGGCTCATCATGCTGATATTCTCAGTGAGCGCGTTGGTTGTCACAGCTCAACCTTATCCAAATTCAGGTGATTATGAAGTCTGCCTCAATTCAACTGAGCCGTATGGCGTTGAATTGACAGTGGGATCAACCTACAACTGGACAATTATTCCTTTGGTTGGTGGCGGGGGAACAATTACAGCGGGGGTTACCCCCAACTTAATCAGCGTGAACTGGACAAGTTCAGGTACTGCTACCCTCCAGTTGGTCGAAGAAACTTCTTTGGGTTGTTCTGTTACTGTTTCAATTGTAGTTACAGTCAACCCGAACCCGACAGTCATTGCTGCTAACGACGGCCCGTTATGCGTTGGATCGGAACTGAACCTTACCGCAACACCTAGCGGCGGAACAGGACCTTACACATATACATGGACAGGACCAAATGGCTTTACATCAACATTACAGAACCCTACAGTTGCTGTCGTTGCAGTTGCTGATGCAGGTGAATATACTGTTATTGTAACCGATGCCAGTTCAACATCTTGCACAGGAACCGGTGCTACAACCGTGGTAATCAACCCGAATCCGACAGTAACAGCTGCTAACGACGGCCCTTTATGCGTTGGATCGGAACTGAATCTTACCGCTACACCAAGTGGTGGAACAGGCCCCTACACATATTCATGGACAGGACCAAACGGCTTTACATCAACATTACAGAACCCTACCGTTGCTATCGTTGCAGTTGCTGATGCAGGTGAATATACAGTTATTGTGACCGATGCCAGTTCAACTGCATGTACGGGAACCAATGTAACAACTGTGGTAGTCAACCCAAACCCGACAGTAATAGCTGCGAACAACGGCCCGTTATGCGTTGGATCAGAACTGAACCTTACCGCGACACCAAGTGGAGGAACAGGCCCCTACACATATTCATGGACAGGTCCAAATGGCTTTACATCAACATTACAGAATCCTATAGTTGCTAGTGTTGTAATTGCTGATGCAGGTGAATATACGGTTATTGTGACCGATGACAGTGCAACGTCTTGCACGGGAACCGATGCAACAACATTGGTTGTAAACCCAAATCCAACAACAAGTACAATCTGGCACAATTAAGATTTAATACAGAATCCTATGATCAACCGGTATATGATTATTCTAACAATAGCATTTTCGCTATTCTGTTCCGTTAAAGCAACTGCTCAACTTTCAATGCCCGACAATTTATTTGTTGGGGCAGAGAAACAATATTGGGTGGATTCAATAACCGGATCGGGATCAACATATACCTGGAAAATTGATGGTGTTATTCGACAAACCGGATCGGTTAATTTATTTTTAACTACATGGAATGCCGTTGGTAGTTATTTGTTGGAAGTTCAGGAAACCTCATCAGACGGTTGTCTGGGCGAAGTGCAATCGGGTTGGGTAAATGTAAACGCGGAAACTGTTTTAGAAATCATCTGTCCGGCAATGGAAGTATTGTGTGCAGTTGAAACAGTTCCCGCGTATACCAATCTGAATTCCTTTTTGGTTGCAGGTGGTGCTATTTCCAATGATTGCGCGTTGGATCCGACCTCTTTTAAGCTTTCTTATGAAGAAAGTACAGGCATTGGTTATCCCGAATCCTATCGTATTATCAGAGAATACAGCATTTCTGATCTTTGTGGAAATACAAACAAATGTTCACAAACCATATTAGTCCCGGAAGTTTTGGGCACATTGCCATTTGCAGATTTTACTTCTGTTTTTTCAGAGTTAATGACCTATTCGTTTCTTGATTTATCAACAAACGCGGTATCGTACTCGTGGAATTTTGGTGATGGGCAAACTTCAACGGCTATAAATCCCACAAACTCTTATTCTGCAACAGGAACTTACACCGTGACTTTAATTGTTTCGAATAGTTGCGGAACAGACTCAAAACTAGAAGAGATTAAGATTGAATTACCAGATTTAGAATTTTACAATGGGTTCTCTCCAAACAGCGATGGCCTGAATGATTTCTGGAATATCCCTGTGCTTAGCTATTTCCAAATCAATAGCGTTGTGATTATTAACCGTTGGGGGAGTGAAGTATGGAGGTGCACAAATTACAATAATACAAGCAATGTTTGGACTGGCAAGAATATGAATGGTAGCGATTTACCTGATGGAACCTATTATTATATTATCAACTACAGTAACGTCGAAAAGCGTGGTTGGGTATTCATTAAAAGATAGTTGTAAGTCATGTCAGGTTACTGCTTTATGAATTAAAAATAGGAAGATGAAAATACTCATAGCTATCATATTAAGTTTACTTTCACTGCTCTCATTCGCTCAGCAGGATGCAGGATTCTCGATGTACTTCTTTAATCCGGTGTATATAAACCCCGGTTATGCCGGTAGCAGGGAAACATTTTCAGGATCAGTGGTTCACCGTAGCCAATGGACAGGAATGCCAGGCGCTCCGGTAACCCAATCGTTAAGCGTTCACAGCGCTATTCCTAACAGCAATGTGGGGCTGGGTTTTCAATTTTATAACGACATTACTGGCCCAATGAAAAACACGGGTATCAAATTAACGTATGCTTATCACATTCCAATTGGGGAAGATGCCAAACTTGCCTTCGGCTTGTCTGGGATGACAAATTTTATCAGAATTGGGTTGGATGAAATAAATGTTGAAGACGAAAATGACCCGGTATTTTATGGTGATACTTATTCAAAATGGGTTTTCGATGCCAGTACCGGCGTATATTTCTACAACCCGAGTTTCTATGCAGGGTTTAGTGTCAACCATCTGCTACAGTCAAAATTTGGAATTGAAAATGTTACCGATCCCAATTTAGCCAGGTTTTACAGGCAATTCTATTTTACCTCAGGAATTGTTTTTCATTTAAACGAAGAACTCGATTTCAGACCTTCTCTATTGATGAAATATGTGAAGTCAGCTCCATTAGTTACTGAAATAACCGGTTCACTTCTAATTTTTCAGAAAGTATTTGTCGGTGCAGGTTTCAGAACCAACAAAAGGGTTGATATGGATGGAACCGACAATATGGTTATTGCAATACTGGAGTTGAAAATCACACATTTTTTGCGCCTGGGATATTCTTACGATTACTACCTGAATAGAAACGGGAAATACAACAACGGTACCCACGAAATTATGTTGGGTTGGGATATAGGCAAAACCCAATCAAAGAAGTTGTATCCACGGTACTTCTAATACCGATTAAAAAAATGTAACACTCCTCCCGATATATTATTGGGATCGCTCACTCGATTGGCCTTGACATTCCCGCCTGTCCGGCCGGCAGGTCTATTCATCAGCATTATACCCGAATGGCTTTAGACTGATATAAAATTGCATTTGGTATAACAATATAAAAGTCTGTATCAGGTTTATATTGTTTTGCAAGGCACTTACAACATTATGTTGGAAATAAATTGAAAACGAGGGTAACCTTTTTGTTAAAAAGGGAATAAAGAAGTATAAACATAATATAACATTACGCTTGGGGGTTGCGGTAATGATATTAATATACCAGTCAATTCAGAAAACGTATTCAGGGCCGATAATACAATTACAATAAACGGTAATTTTAGCCTTCCCCTGGGTAGCCGTCTTGAACTTATTACACATCCTTGTCCAGAATAATTTAAAACATACTGATATGAAAACAACAATTATAACACTATTAATAATCTCTGGAATATTAATTTTCCAGCAATCTTATTCCCAGATAATAACAACAGATACAAACTTCATTATTTGTGATTTTGTCCCAGATATAATAGTAGATCAATATAATAAATCTCTAAAAATTGATATCAACCAAGATAGTATTCTAGATATTGAGTTCTATTTTGTTTCTTCATCCGACGGAGGTTATTTTAATATCCAACCCTTAAACAATAATTGTCAATTCGCATTAAATCTTTTGACAAGTAACACTGACTCGTTAGTAAATGATAAACTTCATTGGTTTGCTTCGGAATATGTATGGCTCAGTTTAGACTGTCCCGAAAAACTTGGATTAAAATTTACATTTAATAATAAATCCTATTATGGTTGGCTACGCGGCACTCAATCCTGGACAGGGGCAGTAAATGAATGGGTACATGTACTTACTATCGACAAATACGCATTTTGCACAATACCCAATTACCCGCTTTTATGGGGGCAAACAGAGATTATTACAGGCACGAATGAACTTAAGGAGGATACTGGCATAAAAGTATATACTACCGATTCGGGGAGCCAGCTTGTTGTTCA
>Ga0209800_10000730_pt1 | contig 43432 bp, 36 predicted proteins | sample Higcelweek8metaG_FD_187174 | JGI IMG/M metagenome (GOLD analysis project Ga0209800, IMG submission 187174) | Freshwater pond sediment microbial communities from the University of Edinburgh, under environmental carbon perturbations - High... | ecosystem: Environmental > Aquatic > Freshwater >...
TTTCTGAAGAAATAAGAAAAGTCAAAACCATTACCGATAAATACCATGCGCATTATGCTGCCTTGAAACTTCTTGAAGACGACTCAATATTTATTTCGGAAGTTGAAAGCATTAGCAACACCAACGATATCATTGAACGTGCCCGTAAAGAGAGGGTAAAACTGGAAAAAGAGTTTAACGAAAAATCGTCGTCGCTTATAGCCGATGCGAAGTACGCATTTATCAGGGGAGCGTTGAAGGAGACATTTAGTCCGGGGAATAAAGTTTCGTCAGATAAAAGCCATAGTCCCGATAAATTCCTTACCCACAAATGGCTTGGTTTTCCAATTTTCCTTCTTTTTATGTGGGCTATGTTCCAGGCAACCTTTTCGCTGGGCAGCTACCCTGTCGTTTGGATCGATGCTGGGGTGAGCTGGTTCAGTGATTTTGTTGGAAGTACAATGGCAAAAGGGCCACTCCGCGATCTGATTATCGACGGGATTATTGGTGGAGTTGGCGGCGTTATCGTCTTTCTTCCCAATATCTTGATATTGTTTTTCTGTATCTCGCTGATGGAAGATACCGGTTACATGGCCCGTGCTGCTTTCATTATGGACCGGTTGATGCACAAAATAGGGCTACACGGAAAATCGTTCATCCCACTGTTGATGGGCTTTGGGTGCAACGTTCCAGCTATCATGGCTACCCGTACGCTCGAAAGCCGTAAAGACCGGTTGCTTACCATGATGATTATCCCATTTATGTCGTGCAGCGCGCGGTTGCCGGTTTATGTATTGCTGATTTCGGCATTCTTCTTGAAAAACCAAGGGCTGGTTTTGCTATCGGTATACCTTATTGGAGTGATCGTTGCAGTAGTAACGGCTCTGCTTTTCAACAAAATCTTTTTTGCAAAAAAGGAGGCTCCCTTTGTGATGGAACTACCGCCTTATCGGGTTCCAACCATTCGGAATACCGCTATTCACATGTGGGATAAAAGTGTGCAGTATTTGTCGAAAATGGGATCGGTCATTTTAGTAGCCTCCATTCTTATTTGGGCGTTAGGTTATTTTCCGAGAGACAAGAAGCAATCAGCAACACAGCCATCAACCGAACAGATCACTGAGAACATTTCAGGTGGTTCGTCTGTTGAGATTGCCAGCGAAACAACCGATGTTGAAATTTTGCAGCAGTCGGAGCACATGGAAAACTCGTACATTGGTCGCATTGGTCATTTTATCGAACCAGTGATTGCACCGCTGGGTTTCGATTGGAAGATTGGGGTTAGTATTGTAACCGGACTTGCTGCCAAGGAAATTGTGGTTGGGTCGATGGGGGTTCTTTATCAATCAGAACTTACTGCCGACGAGACATCAGTGAATTTGCAAACTAAACTACAACAGCAGACCTACAACAAGGGTGCTAAAGTTGGACAAAAAGTATTTACACCTTTGGTGGCTTTTACGTTTATGGTGTTTGTGTTGCTCTATTTCCCTTGCATCGCTGTTATTGCGGCCATTCGCCGTGAAGCCGGGAATAAATGGGCAGTATTTGTCATGTTTTACACTACGCTTGTTGCCTGGCTGGTGGCTTTTGGGGTGTATCAAATTGGAAGTATGTTTTAAAAGGAAAATGATGAATCAGGAAATAATTGTCTATATCATTCTTGCAGTAACCATAGGTCTTGTACTTTTCTTTTCGTTACGGAAAAAGCAAGTAAAGAAGGCTCCGGCAGGGAATACTCCTTGTGAAACCGGCGGATGTTCGGGTTGTGCATTGAAAGATCAGTGCCATTGATAAAGCTGTTTAAAGGGAAAGAAATTCGAATAGAATTTTTAATTTTGGGTAAAATTCGAAAAAAATGAAATACACTGTTTTGATAGATGATAGTTCAAAAACCGGAGCCGGTCTTATGGAAGTTGTTCGAAGTGTTGCCAGAAGCAGCAAATCTATTAAAATTACCAAGGGTGTAAGTGAAGATGATTGGTTGGCTGAAGAGATGATTCGTTCCAAAGAATCAGGGAAAGCCGATAAGCAGAATATGCTTAAGCGTTTCAATATTGAATAAAATGGATATTGAGTTCTCAAAATCGTTCGAAAAGCAAACTTCACAAATAAAAGACAAAGCTTTACTTATCAGGCTATCCAAACTTGTCAAACGAGTTATGGAATGCCAGTCTCTAACTGAAATTCCGAATCTTAAACCAATGGTTGGGTATACTGGGTTCTACCGAATCCGGCTTGGAGAATACCGTGTTGGAATTTCTTTGGAGAACAAAACTGTGTGGTTCCTCTTTTTCGGCAAAAGGGATGAAAGCACATACAAACGATTTCCTTAGATTTTATCATATTGCAAAGGACTGCAAATGTAATCAATGAAGGGGGTAAATGTATGCAAAAGCAGTTACCCCCTTTTTTATTGTCTCCTTTACATTAAATTTGGTTTCAATAGTTTAAAAAATCGGATTATGAGAATGTCTATCGTTGTTTCACTGATTACTCTTTTTACATTGCTTTGTGTATCGAATGTATATTCCCAACGGGAAAAAATGTCTTTCGACAACAGTTGGAAATTTGCCTACGGGCACCCCTACGATACTTCAAAGGATTTTAACCATGGCACCGGATACTTTTCTTATTTTGCGAAAGCGGGAAATGGCGACGGACCAGCTGCTCTTCATTTCGACGACCGGGCATGGCGCATCCTCGATTTGCCACACGATTGGGCCGTTGAACAACCTTTCGATTCAAAGGGAAGCCACAGTCATGGATATAAAGCGATTGGCCGGAATTTTCCTGATGTAAGTGTGGGCTGGTATCGCAAAGAATTTTTCATCCCCGAATCTGATTTAGGCAAACGGATATCTGTCACTTTCGACGGGGTTTGCCGCGATGCAAAAGTATGGGTCAACGGATTTTACCTTGGAAACGAACCCAGCGGCTATTGCAGTTTTACTTATGATATTACCGAATACCTTAATTATAACGGCAGCAATGTTATTTCCGTGAGAGCCGATGTGACCATGGAAGAGGGTTGGTTTTACGAGGGCGCCGGCATTTACCGCCATGTGTGGCTGTCCAAAACAAACCCGTTGCATGTAGCTCAATACGGCACTTTTGTCTATTCTGAGATAGATGGCAACAATGCCAACGTGAAAATTGAAACAACAATTACTAACGACAGCAGGGAAGTTGCAGTTTTCGCTGTAAAACAGCAATTATTCGACGGAAGTGAAAAGCTATTAGCCGAAACAAAATCGGGACAGATAAAGCTGGCTGGCGGCGATGAACTAACTGAAAAACAACTTCTGACTGTTGATAATCCCCACTTGTGGTCAATCGATGATCCGTATCTGCACAAGGTGGTGACGATCATAGAAAAAGATGGGATAATTGTTGATCAATATGAAACATCAACGGGTATCCGCACCATTCGTCTCGATGCAAATGAAGGTTTTTTCCTGAACGGGAAACATGTGAAACTGAAAGGCACCAACAACCATCAGGATCATGCCGGAGTGGGTGCAGCCATCCCTGATGAACTGAACTATTTTCGGATATCGCAACTAAAGGCAATGGGAAGCAATGCTTATCGCTGTTCACACAACCCTGCAACCCCTGAATTACTCGACGCCTGCGACCGGTTGGGAATGGTTGTGATTGATGAAAACCGGTTGATGGGAACCACATCGTATGTGAAAGATCAGTTGAAAAGCATGATCGTTCGCGACCGAAACCACCCGTCGATATTTGTTTGGTCGCTGGGTAACGAAGAGTGGAAAATAGAAGGAAATATTACAGGCGATCGTATTATCCAAAATATGCAAACGTATGCCAAAAAGCTTGATCCAACCCGGATGATGAATTGTGCCAGTAGCGGAGGCTGGGGTCAAGGTGTTTCTAAAAACATAGAGGTTGCCGGATTCAACTACTTGGAACATGGTAATATGGATGATTATCATCGTGATTTTCCAAATACTCCTTCCATGGGAACCGAAGAGGGTTCAACTCATGCTACCCGTGGAGTATATTTCGACAATCCGGAACGGCAACATTTGGTCGCTTACGATCGTATGACATCGAATACATTGTTTCAAACCATTGAATATTGCTGGAAGTATTATGATTCAAGACCTTATTTGGCCGGAATGTTTATCTGGACAGGGCTCGATTACCGGGGTGAACCAACTCCTTACGGGTGGCCATCTATCAACTCTTACTTTGGAATGTATGATGTGTGCGGTTTTCCAAAGGATAATGTGTGGTATCTGAAATCGTGGTGGGGCAGCGAACCGGTGCTGCATCTTTTGCCACACTGGAACTGGAAGGGAAAAGAGGGCGAACCCATCAAAGTGGTTGCTTACAGTAATTGCGATGAGGTGGAACTGTTTCTGAACAACAAGAGCCTTGGCAAAAAGACGATGGAGAAGAATTCTCATCTCGAATGGATGGTGCCTTATAAAGCAGGCTCGCTGAAAGCAATTGCATACAAACAAGGAAAGAAAATACTAACCGAAACCGTTGAAACAACCAGCGAAGCGGTAGCAGTGAAGCTCACATCGCATAAAACCGGTATTAAGGCTGATGGAAAGGATCTTGCCATAATTACCGCGTCGGTAGTTGATCAAAAGGGTAGGGAAGTTCCCAATGCTGAAAATCTGGTTGAGTTTGACATTTCGGGTCCCGGAAAAATTATTGGTGTAGGCAATGGTGATCCTACTTGTCTTGAGGCCGACAAGTACATTGATGAAGTTCATTTAATGAAATCTTCAGACATGAAGATGAAACCGATTGATAATTTTGAAAACAGAGCCGAAGTTGCTGTTGGGTTAGATGACTCAGGGTGGATGCCGGCTTTTTCTCAAAAATTGAAGGAAGCAAAAACCATTGTTTACCGCTCGACATTTGAGCTTCCACAGGATTTTGGTAAAGGGAAGGTCATGCTTTTCCTTCGTACCATTGGACAAAAACAACTGGTATATTTGAACGGGAAACAAATTGGCGAAGAGATGAACCAGAAAACCGACCGTTACACCATTCAACCCGATGTGGCACTTTTGAAACCGGGAAAAAATGAGTTGACTTTTGTTTGCACTCCATATTTCCTTGCTCAAGTTTGGGATGAACCAAATACCGATGCCGGTGTTATTCAGCTGGTAATGCCTGCGCCACAGTGGAAACGAAGCTTGTTTAGCGGTAAAGCACAGGTAATTGTGCAAGCAGGAAACGAAGCCGGACAGATTAAATTGACCGCCAGATCAGCAGGATTGACAAGTGTTGAGCTGTCTATAGAGGTTGAATAGAAAATGAAAGAACCGCTCCCCAGGGAGCGGTTAATCAATCTTAAATACAAACAGGCTTACCTGACCTGTTTTTTTTCTTCTGAGTGGAACTATTTACTCGGACATAAAAGTATCGTAATGGTATTGCTATCCGGTTAAAGATTGATTAAATTTCAATAACATTGAAATGAATAATTTATGTTTTTTTCGAAATAAAAGTGTTGTATTTTATGTCTTGGTGTTGATTTACGTTTTGTTCGTTCAGTTTTGGTTAAACAAAAAGACAAACAACGCATTGATGTATCCAACGTACTGAAAGTAGAATTAAACAACCTATGTATAAAAACATTATGATTTTACACATTACTACACCCAACGAATGGGAAAAAGCCATGCTTGAAGGTAAATATTCAGCGCCTTCTCTTCAGTCAGATGGATTTATCCACTGTTCAACAATAAAACAGACAGCCGATACAGCAAATATTTTCTTCCGAGGGCAGAAAGGTTTAATTCTGCTTTGCATCGATGAAAAGAAATTGAAATCTGTGTGTAAATATGAATACCCTGTTGGTGGTGGACAACACGATCCAACCGTTGGCAATTTGTTTCCGCATGTATATGGTCCAATCAATCTCTCTGCAGTAATAAAAGTGGTTGATTTTCCAACAGACGATAATGGCTTTTTTAAATTGCCGGCGGATATTATAACTGCTTTTTGTCGATGACGATTAAAGAATACCTAAAGATCAAATAATTATTGATTAACTATATTTAATTAAATGGGCGGTAACTGAGCTTGTCGAAGTTCCATCACTCCACTTTTCCATTCTCGTACAGGGAAATGATTTTGCCCCTAAAGGTTATTTTATAGGGTTTCCGGCAATCTTAATTACCATCCCCTCTTCAGCTACCACCGTTGAAGGAAAAACATTCGTGGCTTCTTCAATTAAAATCGAGGTGTCCTTGTATCGCGCCGAGAAGTGGCCGATCAACAACTGACCTGCGCCGCAGCTTTGGGCAAGCGTGGCCGCTTGTTCAGCAGTAGAGTGAAAAGTCTCTTTCGCGCGTTTTTTAAACCGTTTATCATAAGTTGCCTCGTGATACAACAGATCGACCTCTTCGAGTAACTCTTTTAACTTGGGAAGGTATAGGGTGTCGGTTACAAATGCATATTTCCTTGGCGCTTTTAACGGGAGTGTGATCTCCTCGTTTGGAATAATTTTCCCGTTTGGATCAATATAATCAGCGCCATTTTTGATGTATTGAATATCCCTGATCGGTATGTGATACTCCTCAATTTTTTCTTTGATGATGTTTTTCAACCCTTGCTTTTCGGAAAATAGAAATCCACAACACGAAATCCGGTGTTTCAGTGGAAAAGAGGAGATTGTCACCTTCTCATCGTCAAAAATGACCATCGGTTTTTTGAAATTCAGCGGATGCCAGATAATCTTATAGATAATATCGTTCTGAAGTTGTTCAAGTTGAGGTTTTAATATTTCAGGCAATTCTGAATGTGAATAAATGTGCAGGTCATTTTGCCGCCCCAGAAGGGCATACGTTGAAAGTAAGCCAATCAACCCGAAATAGTGATCGCCATGAAGATGTGAAATGAAAATATGGTTGATACGTGAGAATTTAACAGAATACCTTCTTAATTGTATCTGAGTTCCTTCCCCGCAATCAATTAAAAAAAACCGCTCACATATATTTAATACGTGAGCGGTCGGGTATCTTTTTGAAGTTGGAAGTGCTGAGCTAGTGCCTAATATGGTTAATTCGAATGGAATCATCTCCGACCGTTTTGTCAAAGATAATCTTTTTACCCTTTATTCGGGATCGTATTCCATAAAGGCTTCAGCTTCATCCAAACTATCTTTGATATTTAAGATGGTATCGAGAAGCGAGATTTTAATCAGGCTTTCAACGTCAGGTTGTAATCCGGTGAGCACAAATTTACCGTCAATTTGTTCGCAAAGCCGGTTTGCAACGAGAATAGCGCTTAATCCCGAAGAATCACAATATTGGCAATTGCTCAGATCGAGAATAATATTTTTATTACTCTGACTGGTAATCATCACAAATTCTGATTTCAAGTCGGGAGCATTGGTCGTGTTCAACTTCTCTGAAGTTGTTGTAACAACAACATACTTTCCTTTATTGTCAACTTTATAATCCATAGCTTAAGCAAGGTACAAATTTCAGGATAAAAAATCCATGTTGCCGATTACTTTTTATCTTTTTCGTCTTTTTCCATCTGGGTCTTCAAAGCAGCAAGATCAGAAATATCGCCTAAAGTGGTTTTTTCACCGCTATCGGTAACATTCTTTACAGCTTTAATAGCCTGTTTGGTCTGAGTCTTTTTAGTCTCTCTTTCTTCAGCGCGTTTTACATCTTCCCAAACACGTGAGTGAGATAAGATGATGCGTTTTGCTGTTTTCGAGAATTCGATAACCTTAAACGGAAGTTTATCTTCTACAACAACAGGTGTATTGTCTTCCCTTGTTAAATGGCGTGGCGTAGCAAACCCCTCAACTCCATAAGGTAAAGCAATAACGGCTCCCTTGTCGAATAATTCTACAACAGTTCCTTCGTGGATCGAATCAACAAGGAAAATGGTTTCGAATACATCCCATGGATTTTCTTCCAATTGTTTGTGGCCTAAACTTAACCTACGGTTTTCTTTGTCGATGTCGAGAACAACAACTTCGATTTCAGCGCCAATTGATGTGAATTCAGATGGATGTTTGATCTTTTTGGTCCAGCTTAAATCGCTGATGTGGATCAACCCGTCAACTCCTTCAACAATTTCTACAAAGACACCAAAATTGGTGAAATTGCGAACTTTTGCAGTGTGTTTTGAACCAATCGCGTAAAGTTCTTCAATTCTTTCCCATGGATCGATGTGAAGTTGTTTGATGCCCAATGACATTTTGCGTTCATCGCGGTCGAGTGTGAGAATTTGAGCGTCAACTTCGTCACCAACAGTAAGGAAGTCCTGTGCGCTACGCAAATGTTGGCTCCAGCTCATTTCTGAAACGTGGATCAACCCTTCTACTCCAGTAGCAATTTCTACAAAAGCGCCATAATCGGCCAATACAACAACTTTACCTTTTACTGTATCACCAATTTTCAGGTTAGCATCAAGGTTATCCCATGGGTGTGGAGTTAACTGTTTCAACCCAAGAGCGATTCTCTTTTTGTCATCATCAAAATCGAGAATAACAACGTTGATTTTCTGATCGAGCTCAACGATTTCATTTGGATGTTGAACACGGCCCCAGCTGAGGTCGGTAATGTGGATTAGACCATCTACACCGCCCAGGTCAATGAATACCCCATAAGAGGTGATATTTTTAACGGTTCCTTCAAGGACTTGGCCTTTTTCGAGTTTACCGATAATGTCTTTCTTCTGTTGTTCAAGTTCTGCTTCGATAAGAGCTTTGTGTGAAACAACAACGTTGCGGAATTCATGATTGATTTTAACCACTTTGAATTCCATGGTTTTTCCTACGTAGATGTCATAATCACGGATAGGTTTAACATCGATTTGTGAACCGGGCAAGAAGGCTTCGATTCCGAATACATCGACAATCATACCACCTTTTGTACGGCATTTGATGTAACCTTTGATTACTTCGTCTTTCTCCATCGCTTCGTTTACACGATCCCATGAACGTAGTGCCCTTGCTTTTTTGTGTGAAAGGGTAAGCTGTCCCTTTTTGTCTTCCAGATTTTCAACGTAAACTTCCACTTTATCACCCATTTTGAGTTCAGGGTTGTAGCGGAATTCGTTCAAACTAACAATACCATCAGACTTGTAACCAATATTGACGACAACTTCGCGTTTGTTCATCGAAATTACATAACCGTCAACGACTTCTCTGTCCTGGATTGTTGATAATGTTTTGTTGTAAAGACCTTCAAGTTCTTCTTTTTTCTTTTCAGAATAACCGCCTTTACCTGTGCTGATTGCATCCCAATCAAAATTTTCATCAGCTTCGGCTGTTGTTACTGGCCGTTGTTTTTTGGCGTCTTTTACTGATTTTTTCTTCGATTCGGCTTTTGTTTCGAAAACCTCGACTGCTGGTTCTTCAGCTTCAATTTCTTCCGGTTGGGCAATAACTTCAGCTAATTCTTCGGTTTGCTCAACACTTTCTTTTAATTCTTCTGGTTGGGCAGCAGCATCAATAATTGCTTCAGATTGCTCAACACCTTCTTTAATTTCTTCTGTCATTTAATTGTTGTGTTTGTAAATTAATAAGTTAGACATTATGTTGTTTTTACAAATGCGCGGCAAAAATATAATTTAATTAGTAATAATCAAAGGTTTCCACTCAATTTTAATCAGTTAATGTTCTTTTTGTTTGTGGTTATACGATGATACCGTAACTATTCATTTTTTATTTATTGGTGGATAGTGAAATGGCTTGGTAAGATATTGGTTTCATCGCAACAATTGGGCAAAGGAAGGGTTAAAAGTTGAATTTTTGGAAGAAATTTTGTTTAATAAAAATTTGATTAGCTAAGAACAAGCGGCAATATTGGCTTACCCGTTAAGAAACAATCAGGATGCGACTTATTTTGTTAAAATTATTTAGTGAAAAATGAAAATTAAAGATACCTTTATAAAAGGCTTTAAAATAATTGAATTCGAAGCATTTGGAGATCAATGTTAATATTTTATGTAGCATTTTATCAAAAAAAGTTTGAAGATTTAGGATTAAATTACAAATTTGTTCAAGATAATGAGTCAATGGATCTACTTGAAGTTTTCGAAGTGGCTGTCGATTGTAGAAAAGGATTAACAACATTCGGAAAATAGTTTTGAGTTGGATTATCGGGAATTAATAAAAAACAATTTTTAATCCACAAAGGGCTTCGTGCACGATTTAATTTTTTTTGAGGAAAGAAGCTGTAATTCAACATGAATGCAACGAATACTATTACCCCAAAAGTGAACAGGGAATTATTTTTAATGATCCGATTATTAACATTGATTGGAAATTAGAAGAAAAAGATATTCATTTGTCTAAGAAAGGCAATGAACTACTAATTTTGTAGAAAAGTGATTTTAACTTTTATAGGATAAAGATGAACAGTAAGATTTTAGTAACTGGTGCTAACGGTCAATTAGGCAATGAGATAAGAAGGATTTGCAGAAATTTTCCCGGATTGGAATTTATATTTACCGATGTTGATATGTTGGACATTACCAATCCTGATGCTGTTTCTGTTTTTATGGAGGCAAGTAGGCCTGCCATCGTTGTAAATTGTGCTGCATATACGAATGTTGATGCTGCTGAAGAAAACGTGAAGAATGTTCGTAAAATAAACTCACTGGCGCCTCAGGTTCTTGCTGCAGCATGTGCAATGCAGGATGCATTTCTCATCCACATTTCAACCGATTACGTTTTCGATGGTGAAGCAACCGAACCATATAGCGAGGATGATGAAACCAATCCAATTTCCGTTTATGGTAATTCGAAGTTGGAAGGTGAGGAAAAGATCAGAACTGTTTTCGACAATTATCTGATTATCCGTACATCGTGGATGTATTCTGAATTTGGTCATAATTTTGTACGTACCATTATTTCGCTTGCTAAAGAGCGCGAAACACTTGAAATTGTCAATGACCAGTTTGGTTCGCCAACCTATGCCCGTGATCTTGCAAATTGCATAATCGATATCATTATTAAATCAATTTTGAATCCTAAAGCATATTTACCCGGAGTTTATCACTACTCAAATCAGGGTAGCTGTTCATGGTTCGAATTTGCTCAAGAGATATTGGACATTGCTGGTATTAAAAGTTGTAAGTTAATCCCAGTATCATCGGAACAATTTCCTTCTGTGGCAAAACGTCCGAGATATTCTGTTCTTGATACTTCAAAAGTACGCCAATCATTTGGAATAGGGATTCCTAACTGGCGAGACAGCCTGCGTGAATGTCTGTCATCAATAAGAATTTAACAAAAAATGGAAAATAGAGATTTACTTGCAATTGTCGAAGAGAATGCAAGAAAATGGTTGAGCGACTCTTTCGATAAAGAAACTCGAGCTCAAGTAAAAGCTATGCTCGAAAATGTGGATAAAAATGAATTGATCAATTCGTTTTATCAAAATCTTGAATTCGGCACAGGTGGTTTGCGTGGAATTATGGGGGTTGGCATTAACAGGATGAATATTTATACTGTTGGCGCCGCGACTCAAGGTTTGGCAAATTATGTAAAAAAAGCTTTTGCTCATTTACCCGAAATTAAAGTGGCAATTGGTTATGATTGTCGCAACAACAGCCGTTTATTTTCTGAAACTGCCGCTAAAATTTTCTCTGCAAACGGTTTCAAAGTTTACCTTTTTGAAGATTTGCGTCCTACGCCTGAGTTGTCATTTGCTATAAGGGAATTGGGATGTCAAACAGGGATTATTCTTACCGCATCGCATAACCCGAAACAATACAACGGATACAAAGCTTACTGGGATGATGGTTCTCAAATTGTAGGCCCTCACGATGAAGCTATTGTTGAAGAGGTTAAGAAGGTGAATGTTGAAGATATCTTGTGGGACGGAAGTGAAGAAAATATCACGATCCTTGGTGAAGAGTTTGATAAAATTTTCATCAGTAAGGCTGTTTCTGTCATAATCAATCCTGAAGTTGTAAAAAAGCAAGGCAACATAAAGATTGTTTATACCCCTATACATGGAACGGGTGTGAAACTGGTTCCAGAATCGCTTGCTGCTGCTGGTTTTACAAATATTATTCATGTTCCTGAACAGGATGTTGTAAGCGGAGATTTCCCAACAGTCATTTCTCCGAATCCTGAGGAACCGGCGGCCATGGAAATGGCCATGAAAAAAGCGGTTGAAGTTGATGCCGATATTGTGATGGCTACCGACCCCGATGCTGATAGGATTGGTGTATGCGCTAAAAACGACAAGGGTGAATGGATTATTATTAACGGAAATCAAACTGCTCTTTTATTCCTGTATTACATCATTACTCAATATAAAAAACTAGGCAAACTGAAAGGTAACGAATTCGTTGTAAAGACGATTGTAACTTCTGAACTGGTTGCCGAAATTGCAAAAAGGAACAATATTGAATATTTTGATTGTTACACAGGGTTTAAATTCATTGCCGAAGTAATCCGTGACAATGAAGGAAAGAAAAAATACATTGGGGGTGGGGAAGAAAGCTTTGGTTTTATGCCTGCCGATTTTGTTCGCGATAAAGATTCTGTTTCATCATGTGTGTTAATGGCTGAAATTGCTTCCTGGGCAAAGGATCAGGGAAAAACAATTTATGAATTATTGAAGGCAATTTATATTGAATATGGTTATTCAAAGGAGAAGATGAAATATATTGTCCGTGAAGGTCAACAGGGGCAAATTGAAATTCAAAAGATGATGGATATTTTCAGAGTGAACCCGCCAAAAATGTTGGGTGGTTCAAAACTGGCGATCGTTAAAGATTATCTTAGCTTAACTGAAAAAAACGTATTAACCGGTGAAAATAAACCAATTATACAGAAAATTACAGCTGATGTTCTTCAGTTTTTCACCGAGGACGGATCGAAAGTATCTGTCAGGCCTTCAGGAACAGAACCCAAAATTAAATTTTATTTTGAAGTAAAAGATAGGCTTAATAATGCTTCAGAATTTGATGCGGTTGAAGCAAAGGCTGATGAGAAAATTAATAAAATGCTCAATCAATTGGTAGAATAAATATATCTTTTAAATTGAAACCCCGCCGGTATTCGGTGGGGTTTTTTTATGCGATCACGATTGATATGGCTGTGCAAATCGCTGATTATAAGCATTATTTTCTTTTAATTTTGAATTCCAGTAGAAATTTCCCAGCCCAGTTATAATTACCATTCTGAAAAACAAAAGTCGAATAAAACTCATACGGTAGGGTTCTCTAAGTTTTTTCAAAATTGCTGGATCAAATTCGCCGGTTGAGGCAAAATAAAAACCCAACTTTTCAAAATTCAAAAATAGCTTTTGGGTCATCGAAGGAGGCATAATTTGAATGCCTTCTACACCACCTTTAATAATCGTACCCAAGTAATTCCAACCCATTGTTTTTGATATTTTCTGAAGATACCTCTCAATAAATATGGAGTGATGAGATTCAGGAAAACCCGACTGGACAATAAACCCAACACTCTTCCCGCTTGAGTCAATATTTTCAATTGTTTCCAAAAAATATTTAACCTGACCGGGCATGGCATCGGTATATAACGGGAAGATGATAATTACCGTGTCGGCTTCGATGAATTTTTCGATATGTTCCGTGTTTTTCGAAGTATCAGCCAGGTAATGAACATGAATGTCAGTATGATCATAATTATTGTAACCGTTTAAGAATTTTTGAATTAAGATTGTTGAATTGCTTTTTGTCTTCCGGGGCGAGCCGTTAAATATGGCTAATTGCATTGATCAGTTCCTCCTTTGTTTTTTGTGTGGTAGAAAAAAGTTTTAATTCACTCTTTAAGTTTAGAGCCAGCCTGGTGTACAAATCTTTAGTTATTTGAATATCTAAAGCATCTGAACCCATTGGATCAACAATGAGAGCTAGATAAGGATATTTTTCATATCGTTTCTGATGATGGCATTCGTTGTTTACGATCTCAATATATGGATGCACCAATGGGATAGTTCTATCATTGATTGTTTTCAGTTTGCTACTGATAAAACCCATCATCATTGGCGAAAAATGGATCACAAGATCAGACTCCATGTAGCTCTTATAGAATTCTGGCATATCATCTTTCTGCGGACATTCACCCGGGGTTTTCCACCAACAGCTCCAGCATCCCTGGCAATAATTGATTTTCATTGTCCCGGCTTTCAACAACCTTACCTGGTGTCCTAAATCAATCAACCCTGACACCAGGCTTTCTGTGTATTCCTTTTTAATGTAGTTGTCCATTGAACCATCTACGAATGTAATTTTCATGGCTATATCGTATTGATATTGTGATTTCAGTCTCAAAGCTATTTGGTTAGACAGATAATGGTTACTGTTTATCGGCGAATAAATACTTTTTGTAGATGAGACTCTGTTTTTTGCATTTTCAGATAGTTATTGATTGTTTTAATTCATTTAAATTATAAGCACATAAGGTATATTGAATCAGATAGATAGAGTGAATGGTTTTAAAGAGATGAAAGTGCATGGACGAAGAATATCATGATTAATTAATTGTAAATAAAACATAGTCAAATTGACCCTGACCCCGACAATGATAAATATGTATTTATATTTGTGCGATTTGAACAATAACGAAGTTTGTTGGTTGTAATATCCACAAAGACAGTAGATTGTTTTTGAATGTTCATTTGTTTGCTGAATATAGGGGAACAGTGAATGAATACTTCTCCTTCCTTTTTTCAAAGTAAATCTAATGAGAGAGATAAATAAAATTAATTTATAATTTAAAACAAAAGATTAAAATGACAAAGAACCAAAAGCTTTTGGATTGGGTAAAGAATTGGGCAGATGTATGCCAACCCGATAATGTATATTGGTGTGACGGTTCGGAAGAAGAAAACCAACGGTTACTTGACGAGTCTGTAAAATCAGGTCAGGCCGTTAAATTAAACGACAAGAAACGTCCGGGTTCCTATAGTTTTAATAGTGATCCCAGTGATGTTGCCCGTGTTGAAAACCGTACGTTTATCTGCTGCGAGAAAGAAGAAGATGCAGGTCCAACAAACAATTGGAAAGCACCGGCTGAAATGAAAGCCGAAATGCTTGAAAAGCTCAAAGGTTGTATGAAAGGACGTACCATGTATGTTATTCCTTTCAGCATGGGCCCATTAGGTTCAGATATTGCAAAAATTGGAATAGAAATTACTGATTCAGCTTATGTTGTTGTAAATATGAAAATTATGACACGCATGGGTAATGCAGTTTTAGATGTTTTAGGTGACGGTGAATTTATTCCATGTTTCCACTCTGTAGGTGCGCCACTTGAGCCAGGTCAGAAAGATGTTAAATGGCCATGTGCTCCAAATATTGACAATAAATATATTTCACATTTCCCTGAAACCAACGAAATTTGGTCTTATGGCTCAGGTTACGGTGGAAACGCTTTACTTGGTAAAAAATGTCTTGCTCTTCGTATTGCTACCAATATGGCAAAACGTGAAGGTTGGTTGGCCGAGCACATGTTAATCATGGGTATTACCAATCCTGAGGGAGTAAAAAAATATATTGCTGCAGCTTTTCCAAGCGCTTGCGGTAAGACAAACCTCGCCATGTTGATCCCAACAATTCCAGGATGGAAGGTTGAGACTGTAGGTGATGATATTGCCTGGATGAAATTCGATAAAGACGGTACATTACGTGCCATCAATCCCGAAGCAGGTTTCTTTGGTGTAGCGCCTTTTACTTCAGCTGAGACCAACCCTAATGCAATGTACAGTGCCGATAAAAACACCATCTTTACTAACGTTGGATTAACTCCCGATGGTGACATCTGGTGGGAAGGAATTGGTTGGGATTGTCCAGCGGGAACTATAACATGGAAAAATAAAGTGTACGATCCTGCGTCAGGGGAACCGGTAGCTCATCCAAATGCACGTTTTACTGCACCTGCCGGTCAGTGCCCTGCAATTGATTCTGCATGGGAAGATCCCGCAGGAGTACCTATTTCAGCTATTCTGTTCGGCGGTCGTCGTCCGGGTACTGTACCTTTGGTGTATCAGGCTTTCGATTGGAACCACGGTACTTTCATGGGATCGATTGTAGGTTCAGAAGTTACTGCTGCCGCTATTGGTCTGAAAGCTGGTGTGCGTCGCGATCCATTTGCAATGTTACCTTTCTGTGGTTACAACATGGGCGACTATTTTGGACATTGGATCAGTATTGGTAAAAATGCTCCGGATAAGAGCAAATTACCATTAATTTTCAATGTGAACTGGTTTCGCAAGAACTCTGAAGGAAAATGGTTGTGGCCAGGTTATGGTGATAACATTCGGGTATTAGGCTGGATCATCGACCGTGTATTAGGCAATGTTGAAGCTGTTGAAACTCCAATTGGTTTTGTGCCAAAGAAAGAAGATATCAATATTGAAGGTCTTGCTGGTCAGGCTGAATTGATGGATGAATTACTCGCAGTAGACAATAATCGTTGGTTAGACGAATGCGAATTGATTGCTGAACATCAGGCTCAGTTTGGAAGTTCACTTCCTGTTGAGTTAAAGGCTCAGTACGAATCGCTTAAATCTAGGCTTTCATAAGTAGAGAAATCTATTCATTAAAATATAAATGCCGGTGTACTTTAATACATCGGCATTTTATATTTATGGGTAATAGAAATTGTTTTAGTCAAAAAAAACCACTCATCTTTTTTTTACGATCGAGGATGAAATTGATTGATCGTATCTTTCAGATATTCTCTGTTGAGATGGGTGTAAATTTCAGTAGTCAAAATCGATTCATGTCCGAGCATTTCCTGAACAGACCTTAAATCAGCTCCACCATCGATGAGGTGAGTTGCGAAAGAGTGTCTGAAGGTATGAGGACTTATTTTCTTATTGAGATTGATCTGAATTGCGAGTGTTTTAATGACAGTAAAAATCATTACACGACTCAACATTTGTCCCCGCCGATTGAGGAAAAGTATATCCTGAGCATTAGGAACAACTTTTAACGTTTTTCGATAACCTTCAATGTAGATATTAATTTCCTTTATGGCACGGTTGCTAATCGGAACAAGACGTTCTTTGTTGCTCTTTCCTTCAACTTTAATATAACCCTGTTCGAAAAACAGATTACTCATCTTCAGATTGACAAGCTCTGAAACACGCAATCCGCAACTGTATAGCGTTTCAAGAATTGCTTTGTTTCGTTGGCCTTCTGGTTTCTCTATATCTACAGAGTTAATGAGAAGATCGATTTCTTCGATACTTAAAATGTCAGGAAGCTTTCTTCCAATTCTTGGAGATTCAAGAAGCGAAGTTGGATCACTGTTAATTTTTTCTTCTATCAGAAGAAACTTAAAGTAAGATTTGATGCCTGAGATAGTCCGAGCTTGCGTTCTTGGACTAACGCCCTTTTCATTCAACCATTCGACAAAACTTTTCAAATGATTTAATCTTACCTTTTGAGGAGTTGTACCTTTGAAGTTGTCTCTCAGAAAATCTAATAATTTGTTTATATCATTGATATACGCATTGATAGAATTACTGGAAAGACCTTTTTCAAGGCGCAAGTAGTCTTCAAATCCTTTGATGCTATCATCCCATTTCATACTTTTTCTTTTTTTATTTATAAGTTAAACAATTATCAATAATATTGGTTCTGTAAAGTGATTTTTTTTTTAATTAATTAACTTTTTATCTTTGAACACGTTATTATTAATGCGATGGATATGCGAATTGCAATTGTAAATGGGCCAAATTTAAATCTTCTTGGCGTGCGTGAAAAAGGCATTTATGGAGATAAAAATTTCGAAACTTATTTTAAGAATTTAAAAGTGAAATACTCAAATATTTCAATGGATTATTTTCAATCAAATATTGAGGGGGAGATCATAAATTTTATTCATCGTATTGGATTTGAGTACGATGGTATTGTTATAAATGCCGGAGCATACACCCACACATCTGTTGCCATCAGGGATGCGATTTCGGCGATTAAAACGCCAGTAGTCGAAGTCCATATTTCGAACATTCTTACCCGCGAAAGTTTCAGGCATGAATCAATCATTGGACCTGCCTGTGTTGGGAGTATTATGGGGTTTGGTCTTGACTCTTATCGCCTCGGAATAGAGAGTTTTCTAAATAAATAAGTTACCTCATATCTACTACTTCAACTTTGGGATTCTTCTTTACATCGAAAGAGAAGGTTGACGCATCGTAGGTATTGTTTGTCTGCATTGAAAGAACTTTGATGATATATATGTTATCGTCTTTGCCAAATAATTTTGCGTTTTGGATCTGGTATGTTGACTGATCGATTTCAATAATCACCTTTGAAAATTCTTTTGTTTCGGTTGGTATTAATTCAATTTTGTATGTTTTTTTCTGTCCGATTGAAGCTTCTCCAAGAAAGCTGTTTTTATAACCTTTTTCGTAAATGGTAAAAATGGTTGCCGGGTTAATCGATCCGTCATCAACACCTGCGTTGGCGATGGTTACTTCTTGTGCCGCACTCATATAGGTCCATTGAGTTTTACCATCACTAATAATGTCAATACCGTTGAACGATAATTTGTATTTTTCCTTTTGAAGGATCAATGTTCCGTTCGTTGTTTCTTTTAAACCTGCAGCTTCGTTTTGCATTGTAAACTCGAAGGTCGCGTTTATGCTTTGGTAGCTTTTGGTTTTTTCTGAAGTTTTGTCAAGTATGGATTTAGCTTTTGTATCTGTTTGTGAAAAGAGTTGAAATGAATTCAGCAGTAATACGATAACTAATAATTTTTTCATTTTCTTTCATTTAATAGGTTGAAAAATTTCGATCCCCTGTTCATGTATTTATGACAAAGGGCTGCAATTTTATATAAACTTGTTGAATGTGGCAAGTTAAAACTGCGGTTTTACATTTTATTCAATAATTGTTCCAAACTGTATTCATCCTGGAAAAAAACGCGGCGGGCTTTACTTCCTTCACTGGGGCCTACGATACCGGCAGCCTCCAACTGATCCATAATTCTTCCTGCACGGTTATATCCGATTGAGAACCTTCGTTGAATCATGGATGTTGAACCCTGCTGATTAAGAACGACCAACCTAGCGGCATCATCAAAAAACTCATCTTTTTGGTTTAAATCAACCGCTCCGGACGAATCGCCACCATCACCTTCTAATTCAGGAAGCAGATAAGCCGTTGGATAGGATTGTTGAGAAGCAATATGTTCGCATATTCGTTCTACTTCCGGAGTGTCAACTAAGGCACATTGAAGGCGCACTAATTCACTCCCGGAAGAAAAGAGCATATCGCCTTTCCCAATGAGTTGATTTGCTCCGGGATGATCGAGAATTGTTCTTGAGTCGATCATTGACGCCACTTTAAAGGCTAATCGCGAAGGAAAGTTTGCTTTAATAACACCAGTGATGATATTTGTTGAAGGTCGTTGGGTGGCGATGACCATGTGTATACCGATTGCCCTGGCAAGCTGGGCTATTCTGGCAATCGGGAATTCAATCTCTTTACCGGCTGTCATAATCAGGTCGGCGAATTCGTCTATTACAACAATAATATAAGGTAAATAGCGGTGACCCTTTTCCGGGTTTAGTTTACGGCTGACAAATTTTTTATTGTATTCTTTAACATTACGCGCATGGGCAATTTTTAGCAGATTGTAACGGCTATCCATCTCAATTCCCACAGAAGTTAGTGTTGCTTTTACCTGTTCAACATCCGTAATGATTGGCTCTTCTGAGTCGGGAAGCTTGGCAAGAAAATGTTTTTCGATTGAGGCATAGAGGTTAAGCTCTACTTTCTTGGGATCTATAAAAACAAATTTAACTTGCGATGGATGTTTCTTATAAAGTATGGACGTGATTATAGCATTTAATCCCACAGATTTTCCCTGACCTGTTGCACCCGCAACAAGAATGTGTGGCATCTTGGTCAAATCGAATACGAAAATTTCGTTCGAAATGGTCCGTCCCATTGCAATTGGCAATTCGGCAGTTGTTTCCTGAAATTTTTTGGATGCAATGATTGAACGCATCGAAACAACTTGGGGTTGACGGTTAGGAACTTCAATTCCTATGGTGCCGCGTCCAGGTATTGGGGCAATAATTCGTATTCCCAGAGCCGATAAACTTAATGCGATATCGTCCTCAAGGTTTTTGATTTTTGAAATTCTGATCCCTTGCGCAGGGATGATCTCATAAAGGGTAACAGTTGGTCCGATTGTGGCTTTAATCTTTACGATTTCGATTTTAAAGTTCCGGAGGGTCTCAACAATTTTGTTTTTGTTTTCGATCAACTCTTCGTCGCTAACTTCCGACTTCAGGTGGGAGTAATCTTCCAACAAGTCGATCGAAGGAAATGCATACCTTGAAAGATCAAGCGTTGGATCATAATCCTCCATGGGCGGGAGGTTTTCAAATTCCTCATCCGTTAATTCCTCCATTTCTATATTCATTTCCGGGTCGTCAAGTTCCGGATCGGATAATGTAGGGATTGTTTTTGAATTGTTTTTGGTAGTTTCAATTTTGACAGGAGGAATATATTCCTCCTCTTCTTCATTGAAGTATTCGTCTTCTTCTCTGGAAATGATATTCTTAATTTTCTTAAATGGGTTTTGTTTTTTTACTTCTTTGTCAAATATGATTCGTTCATTATCTTTCTTTTCTTCGTCATCATCTGGTTCAGCATCATTTGTTTCATCATCATCATCGTCATCAACATCGTCATCTTTTTCAACCGGGGGTTTTTCTTTTTTCGTTTTTACCGTTATTTTTTGTTTGAAAAGAGAGACAAAGTTTTCGACCACAACGGTGAGGTAGATGAGCAGGGCTACGAGCATGACAAAAAATGTTCCGATTTTTCCGATCATTGAGTCAAGCCAAATGGCAATAAAGTATCCGTATGTTCCACCTGGATAGATGCTTGCAGAATTATATTTTGCCTCGAATGCAAAGCCCAACGTAATTGAAAGCCATAGAAGTAATAATAAAAGCTGAATTGTTTTTGTTAGTAACGAACGTATGTTTCTGTTCAATAATTTTAAACAATACATCCCCAAGAGGTAAATGAACAAAAAAGAGGCAAGTCCAAACCACCGGTTAATGAAGACATCAGCCAGCCATGCTCCTGTTTTACCCGTAATATTTTCAACTTTTATTTCGGGATCTTTAATCAGATCGAGCCATTTTATTTGCAGTTTGCTTTGATCGGCATCGGCATTGAACAAGAAACTTATAAACGAAAGAAATAGATAGATGGTAAAAGCGGAAAGGATAAAACCGAAAATGATTTTTGTTTTCTCTTTTCTGACTTGAGTTCCTGCTTTTACGCCAACTTTCGAAGTCTTTGGTTTTGTCTTATTATCAGAAACTTTTTTCCTTTCGGCCATAGAATATTACGGGTTGATACAAACAAATGCAAATTTATCAAAATAGATGAAACAGTCATCTTGTTTCATTAAACGATTAAATACATCAGTACATTATTTTCTTTTCTTTTTTTGAAATAATTGCAGATTTTTTGTTGAAAGAGAGTCTGTTGTTCGTTTTATCTATGAATAGTAAGACAAACAAGAAATATATCAGTTTTTTTTCATTCCTTAAGTTGTAAGTTCGGTTAAAGATTTAGAAAATGAAAAAAATAGCCATTGTCGCGTTGGGGGGTAATGCATTGTTGAGGGATGATGAATCGGGCTCCATTGAACAACAGGAAGCAAATACTTACCAAACGCTCGAAAACCTGATTTATCTGATTAAAGAAGGTTATGATTTGGTAATCACCCATGGAAATGGACCTCAGGTGGGAAATATTCTGATGAGAAACGATGCAGGTCAACAGGTATATGGGATAGAACAAATGCCACTAGATGTATGTGTGGCTGATTCGCAAGGTGGTATTGGGTATATGATTGAAAGGATGTTGAGAAATGTGATGAATAAACACCATATCACTAAAAATATTGTTACCCTGGTAACCATGGTTTGTGTTGACCCCAATGACAGTGCTTTTTCAAATCCTTCAAAACGAATTGGAAAAACCTATTCAATGGAAGAAGCAAATTTGCTTAAAGAAATGAAAGGTTGGGAATTTAAGTCTACCGCCAGGAAAGAAGGTTTTTTTCGCAGGGTAGTTGCTTCGCCCGAGCCTCTTTCGGTCATCAATTTTGAACTGATTAAAAAATTGGTATCTGAAGAAACTGTTGTGATTACAGTTGGGGGTGGCGGTATTCCGGTTTATTACGACTCAAACGGCGATTTAAGAACGGTTGATGCTGTAATTGACAAGGATTTAGCCTCGGCTGTTCTTGCCCATCAAATTGGTGCCGATGAATTTTATATCTTGACCGATGTGCCCTTCATTTTCAAAGATTATGGCTTGCCAACGCAAGAGAAACTTGAATTTCTCGATCATGCTGACGCAACCCGATACTTGGAAAATGGTACATTTGCTGAAGGTACAATGGAACCAAAAATCAAGGCAGCATTGCGTTTCATAGAAAAAGGAGGGAAAAAGAGTGTTATTACTGAAGCAAAAAAACTTGAGGATCGAAGTTTTGGCTCCAAAATCACAATGAATTACGAATAAAACGGATAAAATATTTGACAATGAGAATAAAGAATAAACACTTTCTGAAGTTGCTTGATTACAAGCCCGAAGAAATAAGGTTTTTACTTGACCTTTCGGAAAAACTTAAAATAGAAAAATTTTCTGGTATAGAAGACCCTCAGTTGATCGGGAAGAATATCGCTCTGATTTTTGAAAAAACATCAACTCGTACCCGGTGTGCATTCGAAGTGGCCGCCTACGATCAGGGGGCACATGTAACCTATCTGGGGCCAACAGGTTCCCAAATTGGCAATAAGGAAAGCATGAAAGATACTGCCAGGGTGCTTGGTCGAATGTACGATGCCATTGAGTATCGTGGTTATGGACAGGTATTGGTTGAAGAGTTGGCGAAGTATGCAGGAGTACCTGTTATTAACGGATTGACAACTGAATTTCACCCGACACAGGTTCTAGCCGATTTATTGACCATGAAGGAACACTCCTCAAAACCTTTGGATCAACTGAAATTTTGTTTTTTGGGCGATGCTCGTAATAATATGGGAAATTCGTTGATGGTTGGGGCAGCCAAAATGGGAATGGATTTTAGGGCTGGGGCGCCAATTTCTTGTCAACCCGAAAATGAACTCATCAATCAATGTCGAGAAATTGCAAATGGCACAGGAGCTTCAATTTTGATTACCGATAATTTGGAAGATGCCGTAAAAGATTGTGATTTCATTTATACTGATGTATGGGTTTCGATGGGCGAGCCTGACGAAGTTTGGGCTGAGCGTATCAATTTGTTGAAACCTTATCAGGTTAACCAGGATGTTTTGAAAATGACAGGTAATCCTGAAGTTAAATTTTTACATTGTTTGCCAGCATTCCATAACCTTGAAACAAAAGTTGGGATGCAGATATTTCATAAATTTGGGCTTGATGCACTGGAGGTTACCGAGGAGGTTTTCGAGGGGCCGAATTCAATTGTGTTTGATCAGGCCGAAAACAGGTTGCATACGATTAAAGCTGTCTTGGTTGCTTTGTTGGTGTGAAAAGGAATTAGTAGAAAGTAAAAAAGTAGAAAGTAAAGTTATTAGTTAACAGTTGTTTTCCGAATGAGTGGTGGCTAATTTATTTTCGGTAGACCATTCCGATACCGCTTACCTGTTTGTTGATGATCGGATCGCCACGGTATCCAATTTTACCTAATCCTTCAACAGTTGCGTTTAGTTTTTCGGTTGCATAAACTGAAGCGTTTCCTACACCGGAGACCCTGCACTCAACGATTTTCGATTCAAGATGATCGGCATCGATATTGCCTGCGCCCTCGGAGATTGCATAAAAACGATCGGTTTTGCCTTCAAACTCCATATTTACACCGCCCGATGCTTTGGCTCTGAGTTGTTCTGCATTCACTTTAAGGTTGATAAATGCGCTACCAGCAACTTCTATATCAAGGTCTTTTAACTCTAAGAAACCCACCGAAGTGAGAAAAACTCCTCCTTCAATTTTGATCTCTTCAAGATCTTTCACGGTTATCGTAAGTTTTATTTCGTCGGTACTTATATTGTTGATTTTCGATTTTACATGCAGTTCATTATTCTCGACCCTGACCTTGACCTTGTTTTGAAGCAGTTCAGTCGTGGTCATTACAAATGAAGGTTTATCACCCTGGATTATTTTCACATTGTAAGCGCCCTCAAATTTTATCCGGTTGAAATCCTCGACTTCATAATCTTTTTCAGTTATATCAGAATGGCTTCTTCTCATGTCGGTGGTACATGAAGTAAATAACGAAGCCAAAAGGATTCCTAACAATGCAAAAATGGAACTTATCGTGGTTGTCTTCATTTCATTTTTTTTTAATTGAACAGAAAACTTTGTCAATGATAGCCTAAAAATATTTAGCTCAAAAATAGTTTGTGTAATTTCTATTGGGAACTCTTATTCGATAAATGGCTCAAATCAATCGGTAAAAAGATGGATAAAAAAAATCTACAAATTTCGGTTAAGCCGTGCCGTAAGTTTATAAAGATAGAATGTGGTGTAAAGGAACACAATAACGAATAATATTGTGACAACGACATCCATTTTCGAGAGGTTTTCGGTCGATGATAACCAATAGGTTGCAAACCCGATTGCCGGAGCATTGAAAACAAGTAATAATTGTGAAAGGAAAAGTTTTCTTTCCTTGTCAAGTTTAAAGGTTATGAACAGTATTGAAATCCCGGTAATCAGGGCAATTATCCCCATTGTTATTCGGTGATTGGCAATTTGTAAAACGCCATATATTGACGGGAAGATACCAAACATATAACAAATCCTGCTAAGACTTTTAAATATTGATCTATTCTGACTTTCAATTGAGCTGATAGGGAATATACTTCGGGGAATAGCCTGGGGTGTGAATTCATCTTTTTCCAAATCTTCAATTGATTCAATGATGCCTCTTTTTAAGGCTTCCCTGATAGCAGCCTTTGCCACTTGTGGCTGATAATGTTCCCTAAATTTCAAGATAGAAACTATTTCTTCATCCGATACCTCTTTTAATCGATATTCAAATGAATTTCCTTCGTTATTATCTGTCGAATCTATTGTCATTTTTTTATTTTTGTTCTTGTAATTAAAAATCTTAATACAAAAGTAAGAATACTTATGAACAACTTTATCTTTTATAATCATACAAAAATCTTATTTGGGAAAGGTCAGATCGCATCCATTGGTGATGAAATCCCTGATGATGCTAAAGTTTTGTTGATTTATGGTGGTGGGAGTATAAAAACGAACGGAATTTACGATCAGGTTGTTGATGCTTTGGGCGAAATTGAATATTATGAGTTTTCCGGTATTGAACCGAACCCCACTTATGAAAAGTGTATGAAGGCAATTGATGTCATTGAAGAATACGACATCGATTATTTGCTGGCCGTAGGAGGGGGATCTGTTGTTGATGCAGCAAAATTCATCGCGGCGGCCTATTGTTATCAGGGAATTGATCCATGGGATATTTTAGCTCATAACGAAGAAGTAACCGAGGCCTTACCAATAGGTGTCGTGTTAACTTTACCTGCGACTGGTACAGAAATGAATGGTAATTCGGTGATTTCGAGGCTCGAATACAAAGAAAAACTTGCTTTTGGGTCACAAGAAGTGTTGCCTCAGTTTTCTGTGCTTGATCCCCAAGTTGTTGAATCATTGCCTAAAAAGCAAATTGGAAATGGTGTAGTTGATGCTTTTATCCACGTTATTGAGCAATATCTGACATATCCGGTCAATGCAAAGTTGCAGGATCGGATGGCAGAAAGTATTATGCTCACCCTTATTGAAGAAGGTCCCAAAGTGATGAAAGATCAGACCAATTACGATGCATGTGCAAATTTCATGTGGGCTTCAACGATGGCTCTGAATGGATTAATCAAAAGCGGTGTCCCCGAAGATTGGACAACCCACATGATTGGTCATGAAATTACCGCCCTTCATGGTGTTGACCATGCCCGTACATTGGCGATTGTCCTTCCAGGGGTTATGAATGTGATGCGCGAACCTAAAAAATTGAAAATCATTCAATACGGACAAAGGGTCTGGGGAATTGATGAGAAAGATGAAAACAAAGCCATCGATCTTGCCATCAAAAAAACCGTAGAGTTTTTTGAATCAATGGGTTTGCCAACTCATCTCAGAGATTACAAGATTCCAATTACAACAATCGATGAAATTGTTGAACGAATGGAAGAACGTGGTGATGTGAATATTGGTGAAAATAAGCTAATTGGCATCATCGAAATAAAGAAAATTCTGGAAGACAGGTTTTAAAATATTTTCATGTGTTTGAAAAGAATCCTGCTTCCAGCGAAGTGGGATTTTTTGTTTGTGTTAATCATTTTCACTTGACAACCTGTTTGATGATCAAAGCATAATAAATTTCTATTTTTGCAAGTATCTTTTCAACTTTTACTAACAATTTTTGCCATGGAAGATCATACCCGATTTGAAAAAGCGTTGAAAGATTTGATCACACTTTTTGAGAAAAATAGTGTTTATATCGATTTGAAAAAGGTTGAAGATGCGTGCCGTGTTGCGTATGATATTTTGGGCGATACTTCTTGGGAATCAGGTCTTCCGATTATTTATCATTCAATGTCGGTGGCAAAAATTGTGGGTGTCGACATTGGTTTGGGCACCGATCCGGTTGTAGCGGCATTGCTCCACAACGTTTTTGAAAGCACAACAGAGAAAGATGAATTAATTACCTCTATTCCTCAGCGTTTTGGAGAACAGGTTACCTCACTTCTTGACGGCCTGTTCAAGATAAATTCGATCGATACCGTTACAATTTCAGTCAATTCTGAGAACTTTAGAAGGTTGTTGTTAACACTTTCGGGCGATTTGCGTGTTGTGATTATTAAAATTGCCGACAGGCTTGAAGACATGCGAAACCTCGACGGTTTGCCAAATGAATTGCAGTTCAAATATGCCAACGAGTCGTCCTTTCTTTATGCCCCGCTGGCTCACAGGTTAGGTATTTACAACATTAAAACAGAGCTTGAAGATCTTTCATTAAAGTATCTTAAAGCTGATGAATACGATGGTATTGTCAAAAAGCTTGAAGAAACAGTCGAAGAACGGAAGAATTTTGTTTCTGAATTCGTTAAGCCTATCGAGGTAAAACTAAAGTCGAAGAATTTTAAGTTTGAAATGAAGGCCCGCACAAAATCTGTCTATTCTATTTGGAATAAGATGAAAAAACAGCGGGTAGGCTTTGAAGAGGTTTACGATTTGTTTGCTATCCGCATCATTCTCGATTCGAAACTGGATGATGAAAAATCGGAGTGCTGGCAAGTATATTCTATTGTTACCGAAGAATATCAACCAAACACCGAACGGATGCGCGATTGGATTTCGATTCCAAAATCGAATGGTTATGAATCGCTTCATACAACGGTGATGGGACCTCATAGCAAATGGGTCGAGGTTCAGATTCGTACCCGCAGGATGGATGAAATAGCTGAAAAAGGATTGGCTGCTCACTGGAAATATAAGGGAGGAAAGAGTAGCGATGAACTCGACAAATGGCTTTCAGGGATCAGGGAGATGCTTGAAAATCCCTCGGAGAATACCAGCAAAGTGATTGAGGAGTTCAAAACAACCATATACGACGACGAGATTTTTGTTTTTACCCCCAAAGGCGATTTAAAAAGATTGCCCGCAGGCGCTACTATTCTTGATTTTGCGTACGATATTCATTCCGATCTGGGCGACAAATGTGTAGGAGGAAAGGTAAACCAACGTAAGGTTACCATCAAACATAAACTCAAAAATGGCGATCAGGTTTCAATTGAAACATCGAGCAATCAAAAACCAAAAATGGATTGGCTCGATTTTGTGGTTTCATCGAAGGCAAAAGCAAAAATTAAATCGAGTCTGAATGAAGATAAGAAAAGGGAAGCGGAGAACGGGAAAGAGATTGTCAAACGAAAATTCAAAAACTGGAAAATTGATTATAACGATGAGAATATCAGGTTAATACTGACTCATTTAAAATTGAAATCTTCAGTCGACCTGTTTTATTCAATTTCAACCGGCGAAATTGAAGCGCTTCAATTGAAGAACATTTTAAAGGGTGTTGAAGAGCAGGATGCTAAAGCGAAAGATGTTTTAGGAGAACTTCTTCCCAAAAAAGTTGTCGAGAATCTTTCATTCGATTCCAACGATGATTTTTTGGTTATCGATAAGGATCTGAAAAATGTTGTTTACAAATTAGCCAAATGTTGTAACCCTATTTTTGGTGACGATATTTTTGGTTTTATCACGATCAGGGAGGGTATCAAAATTCACCGTGCTACTTGTCCGAATGCCAAGCAAATGTACGAACGTTATCCCTACCGGTTCATTAAGGCCAAGTGGAGGCTGACCAAACAATTTAGCTCGTTTCAGGCAACGATTCATCTTTCAGGTTCCGACCGACATGGAATTATTGGCGACATCTCTTATATTATTGCAAAAGATGTTGGTATTCAGATGCGTTCAATCAATGTTGATTCAAAAAATGGAACATTTGAAGGTACCTTAAGGGTATTTGTAAACAATGTTGAGCATCTCGATTTTCTGATTCATAAACTTAAAAACATCAAGGGAATCCAGCAGGTTTCTAGGGGGGACTTTTAATGAGAATTCTGGTCGCACCCAATTCAATGAAGGGAACGCTGACTGCCCGTGAATTTGCCGATGCCGTTGAAACGGGATTGAACAAAGCAGGTATTTTCGACGTTATTAAAATCCCCGTTGCCGATGGGGGAGATGGAACTGCCGAGATTTTGTCTGGTATTTACAATTCTCACTATGTTACTTGCAAAGTAATCGATCCTCTTGGCAGGGAAATAGAAAGTGGATATTATGTTGGGAATGACGAAACTGCAATGATTGAAATGGCTTCTGCTTCGGGACTAAAACTGCTGAAGCCATCAGAATATTCATCTTTGCATACCACGAGTTTTGGCACGGGCCAGTTAATTGGCACTGCGGTAAAGAATGGAGCTAAAGCGATATTGCTGGGAGTTGGAGGTAGCGCTACTGTCGATGGCGGAATGGGGGCGATGATGGCATTGGGAGTACGTTTTTTTAGTTCGAAAGGTGAGATATTTGACGGGAATGGAAGTAACATGGGCGATGTGATTTGTATCGATGCTTGCGATGCCTTCGACCTTTTAAAAGATGTGAAGATATTCATTTTAACCGATGTGCGAAATCCTTTGTTGGGTAATGATGGCGCGGTTCGTGTTTTTGCTCCTCAAAAAGGAGCGACACAAAAGGAAGTTGAATTTCTTGAAAGGAACCTTTCAATGTTTGCTGGCTTACTCTTTCAAGTAACAGGGAAAGATGTTTCTCAATTACCAGCGGGTGGAGCCGCCGGTGGAATTTCCGCGTCGTTCCATTGTTTGTTCGATGCCGAAATAATTGAAGGGGCATCCTTCATTCTTGATCGATCGAATTTTAAGGAACAGGCCATTTCATCTGATGTAATCATCACCGGAGAGGGACAGATCGATTCGACGACCTTTCTGGGTAAAGCGCCTGGTTGTGTTTTAAAAGCAGGCATGGAGTTGGGTAAACCGGTATATGCGATTTGTGGTGAAAACAGGTTTCATGATACGGGTGGTTTCGAATCAATTCTTTCGTTGGTTGATCGTGATATTTCCAGCCTTGATGCTTGCGAAAATCCCGCCTTCTATTTGAGTTTAAGGGCAGAATCCCTTGGTGAAATGTTAAAAATAAATTATGGACGATAGATATTTAGTGGCTGAAAACCTTTTCAGTGACGGAAACTTTTTGGAAACGCTCGATGTTTTGAATGAAGTATTGAAAAACGATGAACGTAATATTGATTTTTTGTTGATGAGGAGCAAGGTTTCTTATCGAATGCAAAAATGGGGCGAAGCCTTGAACGATTTGAATTTAATCCTCGAAATTGATTCGGATAATCAAATGGCAAAGAGTCTTAAAATTATGGTAATGAATATTATATCTTTTTGGAACAAGGATAATTACAATCCGTAATCATTCTTGTTGAACGATATTTGAGCTTGATGATTTATGGTTATCTTTGATAGTTCCAGATTGAGTACTTAAGGTGCAAATATTTTTTAATAGCTTGGTTATGAAAGAGGTATTATTTGTGTTGGGATTTCTGTTTTCGGTGTCTGCTTTTGCCCAGAAATTGAGCGACGGTCTGCAGGCAAAAAACGATGGAAACGAAGCGTTTAAAAAGAAAGAATATTTGTCAGCCATCAACCATTGGGAGAAGTACTTGAATTCAGACGAGGAGGGTGTATCTTCCGATCAGAACACGAAATACTTGTATGTAAGCAGTTTTAAATATGTGGCTTCAGACTTTCAACAAAAACAGAATTATGATTCTGCTTTTATTTACTACGACAAATACATAGTAAAAGCTGGCGACGAAATGTCAACTGATAAAGCAACCATTTTCAATATAGCATTTACTGCCAAAAAAGTCAATAAGAAGGATGTTGCTTTACGATATTTTCAAAAATCGATTGATTTAGGGTATAAAGTTGATTTGTGCAAACTATACACGGCTAATATTTTTAAGGATTCAAACAACGAAGCCGAAATGGAGAGAATTTTAATTGCAGCGATGGCGCATCACCCCGATAGTAAATACCTCGATCAGATGGCGGCCATGTTGGTTTATCCGTTGTTGAGAGATGCCTCCGTTCCGTTTAACAGGGCCAACGAACTTGCGAAACAAGCATCGTCTGAAAGTCTATCGGATTATATTTCAACAATGACACTTTCATGCAATAAATTTCAGGAAGCAATTCCTCTGTTTGAAAGAGTGTTGAAATACGATCCCAAAAATGAGCAGGCTTTGATTTATCTTGAAGCTTGTAAGAAAAACATCAACTCATTTAATGAGTATAAGGCTAATCCATCAGCAGAATAGATACTCGATTTTGTAAAGGGAATAAGGGGTGGATTTCACTCTTATTCATTGATTTAAAATACAAAGACCGGAAAATTGCTTCCGGTCTTTTTTTCAACACAATAAAAAGAGAAATTAGTTTTCCGGTTCAAGGTAAACTATATCGTCGAGGCATAAGTAGGCTGGAGTATTCATACCCCAAACACTCATATCGCTAGATTTAAAAGAGAATGCAATTTGATTAACGGCTCCAAGTTTAGTGAGGTCAACTTTCGTCCACTTATTTACAATGTAATCTTTTGAGTTATCTGACGACTGATAATCGGCCAGATAGAAACTTAGAGAGTCAAGTACATGACCTGAAACATCAAGGCCGAAAATTTCCAATTTAAGAAAATCTTTATCGTTACCAGTTTCACCTCCAAATTTCTTGGCGTAATCATCACCTTTTAACATCGATAAAGCAGTGTAGGTAATGTTACATATATTTATGCTTTGAACCTTGATCAATTGATTATTTTTGAATTCAATCGCAGAAACTCCTAAAAATGGGGGATAAAAAATTCCAAATTTGTTTCCGTTATTTTTTGAATCATAAGCACTATACTGATTCATATATCCCGCGGTTATTGTATCGTTTTTATTTGAGTAGGAGTATCCTTCCCAATAGTACATGCCCTGATCATAAAAGTTAGGGAAAGATGCGATACCTGAAGTAAAATCGCCACCACCATCAGAACCGTTCCAATAAGAGTCGTTGCCAATCGTCAGATTTTCAAAATCGATGGTGATCAACCGGGGCAAAACGGTTATCACTGCCTCGGCGCTATCAGTACCGTATTTGTTCTCGACCAACAGTTTTAGTGTGTATTCACCGGTCTTTTCAGGGGTGAATACAAAGATTGCTTCATTGCTTTTTGTTTCATTATTCAAAATCCAGTTGTAATTAAATACCTGGTCCGATTGAATATTGGCTTCAATGACCAATTGATTCCCAACATGAATTGTGGTATCGCTGAGTGCGAACTGGGTAATTTCGGGTGCAACATTGTCGTCGTTACACGCTGTTAAGGCGGCAAAAGCAAAGATTGCCAGCCAATTTTTTTCAAAAAATCTTTTCATTTTAATAAAATTAAAAAGTTACTTGAATGCATTCATCCAAGAGCTTTCCGATAGAGGTTTGTTAAAGTATACGTTAAGTATGCATCAATGCCTTTTCTCCCGAAAGCAATAGTTTAAAAAAATCGATGGCAGGTCTTCTGACTTATCCCATTTTATGACGCCTTCCCATCCCGATGCACATCGGGGCAGTGGCTTTGGTATTGTCATAAAAATTAACAGGATTTACAGCAGCGGGTACTGTTGCCGATTTACACGGCATTCCCTTTTAATGACGGTGAAAAGGTGTTTTCCACGTCAACCATATTGCGTGCAATGTTACAATTAAAATTTTATTCTGTTGCAGAAGTAAAAAATATCTTTTCAACCGTTTTTTTAACAGGTCTTCAGTTGGTGAGAAGAATATTGTGACTGATTAAAAGCTATATACTAATCCCACAGAAACGTTCAACGTTTGTACCGGAATCGTGTATTCATTCTTCGCAATTTCATTTATCACATCAGAACTTTCTCTCTTGGTATAACTGAGGTGATTAAAGTTGATTTTTGTTTGAAAGTATTCTGCATTCACTTTGAACTGGACCAACTTGTTGATGCGAAACCTAAACCCAGCATTGAAGGCAAGTGGGATAGAAATGTCTGAGTCTTCAACGTTTTGAGAAATAATTAATTGCTTATTCTTTTTATCGTTGAAAACCAGATTTTGGTCAGGAATCTGGTTAAAAGAAACCCCGGTAAAAATTCCTGCTTCAGCGTAAATCTTATTAAGAACGATCGGATAATTGAACTTGCAACCGATAAGTGGTGAGGCCCATTGCCACGAATTGATATCGTATTGAACGGTATCAATTTCTGAAAAATATTCTTGTAATTCGCTGCTTATATGTTTTTTATATTCATTTTGGTTGATTGGAGCATTGCCGAAATGAAACCTTACCGCCAGCGAAAAACGGTTATGTAAAAAGTAGTCGGCATCGACATTGAGCGTGAACCCTGTTTGGGCATAACCCGCTTTTGTTGAGGCAGGATCAATGCTTTTAAACTCATTCAGCGGGTATACTTGTCCCATTGAAATGCCAACTTTAAATTTTTCCTGCGCATGGCAAATAATTGCTGACGAGAGTATAAGCACAGATAAAACCAGAAATATGAATGTTCGTTTCATGAGGATAAAGATAATCTAACTCTTTGTAAAACGGGAATACCTTGTCTAAATTGTCACATTTATTCAAACAAAAATGAAAGCGGAACATATTCTGTTTTTTTATTTTATTAGATTTGAACAGCTAATAAAATCGAATTTTCTCAAGCTAAGGGCAAAAACGAAACACCATTCAAATCAACCGAGTAAATGGCTTTAAACTATATCTGGATTTTTTTCTTTCTGATCGCTTTTGTGATAGCGGCTTTTAAGCTGCTATTTTTCCAAGATTATACTATTTTCTCGACGTTAGTAACTGCCTTGTTCGATTCTGCAAAATCAGGTTTTGAAGTTTCGCTCGGAATGACCGGCGTGTTGACCTTTTGGATGGGGATGATGAGGGTAGGAGAGCAGGGGGGCATTGTAAAAGTGCTATCAAGAATCATTGGTCCATTCTTTCAAAAGTTATTTCCGGAATTGGGGAAAGATCACCCGGCTTATGGCTCTATCACTCTTAATGTGGCTGCCAATATGCTTAATCTCGACAATGCAGCTACACCAATGGGTTTGCAGGCCATGAAAGAGATGCAGGAGACCAATCCGGTGAAAGATACGGCCAGTAATGCGCAAATCATGTTCATGGTATTGAACGCTTCTGGTCTCACCATTATACCTGTATCAATCATGGTTTACAGGGCTCAACTGGGTGCTGTTAACCCAACCGATATTTTTATTCCTATTTTGATTGCCACCTTTTTTTCTACGATTGCAGGATTGATTTCCGTTGCAATAATTCAAAAAATAAATTTATTCAACCGGGTAGTTCTTGGCTGGTTGGGTGGGATGATGGCATTTATAATTGGGATAATATGGTATTTCTCAACGCTGGGGGAGGGTCAGGTTCAGAATATTTCGAATGTAGCAAGTGGTACTATTCTTATCGGGATCATTGTTGGTTTCATTCTGATGGCCATGCGAAAACAGGTGAATGTTTACGAAGCTTTTATCGATGGGGCGAAAGATGGATTTGGAACTGCGGTTAAAATCATTCCCTATCTGATAGCCATATTGGTTGCCATTGGTGTCTTCAGGGCCTCGGGTGCAATGGATTACATGATTTCCGGGATAAGATGGGTGGTTGTTTCGCACGGTATAAACGCTGATTTCGTTGAAGCCTTGCCTACCGCATTTATGAAACCGCTGAGTGGTAACGGTGCCCGCGGTTTAATGATCGATACGATGAGAATCTATGGTGCGGATTCTTTCGCGGGAAGACTGGCCTCTACATTTCAGGGATCAGCTGACACGACATTCTACATTCTGGCTGTATATTTTGGATCGATTGGTGTTAAAAAAACAAGGCATGCTTTGGCTTGTGGCCTTATAGCTGATTTAACCGGATTTTTAGCAGCCATTTTTATCGCTTACCTCTTTTTTCATTAATTGGTTTCGGGACAGCAATTTTGCAGTTCCTTAATCATCCTGTCGCCTAATTTTGTTTTTTTCTCAATGTGCGATATGATTTCCTTCACAAAGCTGTTGTTTTCAAAGCTACCCCTGACCATTTCGAAATCGGCTTGCTGAGTATCGCGGTCTCCATCAATTCCAAAACCAGTCATCGCGCTAAGCTGAAATTCTTTTTTCGCATCTTCATAAAGCATTTGGTCCAGCTCTATGACACTCTCCTTCCATTGACAAACAATGTTGACAATATCGCTCCCGGTAATCTCACTGATCGGTTTTTTTAATCGCCATTCAAGCAATCCGGCGGTCCAATTCCATTCAATTTCGTAATAGGAATTGTTTAATTCTTGTAATTTTAATTGAATTTCGGTTAAGCTGGTGATTTCACTATTTTCTATCGAAGTGAGCAATTTGTTTATTTCATTTTTAGGCGCTATCAAACCCGAAAGGTCAATCCAGTCGCCTTTGCCCATTCCAGATTCCGGAAGTAACCGCTTCCTTAAATCGGCTTCATTTTTTATATCAATTTTGTATAAGCGGGTTATGACTGAATTTCCCAGAAATTTGTCTATTCCAATGTTATACAGATGAATACCTTTATTCAACGCAGAAAGGGATATTGATGTATTATTGTAATTAAATTCTTGAGAATCAATACCGGGCTCATTCTTGAGGTTTTCAAGAATATGAAGGGCCGTAACCATTTTTTGAATGGTATAGGGGCTTAGAAGGTTGAAATTGATACAATCTATTTTGTTTCCTTTCCGGTTATCTCTTTTAGGCCACTTCATGGCATCACGAATGGTGCCGACGCTTCGGAGGTTTACAGCTGGTACAAGCCACGATTTATCATCACGTTCAATAAGATATGAGAATGGAATATCAGATGTGTCGGAGTTTTTATAGTGCCTACCCATTACAAGGGTGAAGGGGCCGATTTTTGCTGGCCATAGCAAGTAAGAATCAGAGGTGGTTTTCGATCCACGTTCAACAATTCCCTGGTGGATGGGCCCCAGTTTATACATGTGGTTGCTTTGGTTAGAACCCGATCCGGCGTTCAAAAAGGAAAACATACCCGCAATCAATAAAGTTGATTTATGGTGTGTAACAGTAAAAGGACCCGCAAAAATTGAACAAGCCTCACCATGAAAACCCTGACAATTAGCGAAAAAAACAGAATTCTCGGCAGAATAATTTTTCCCAAGTTCGCATCCCTGGCCTACAAAGCAGTTATCCAATATCACCCCATCGGTTATCGAAGTCCCGGTTTGAATGATAAAGTTTTTCATGATCACGTTATTGCCAATTAAAACAGGTGATTCTTTATCGCTGACAATGGTCCCGTTTTCCAAAGACTTCGCACCATCAATGATTAAATGATCTCCAAGCCAAACGTTCTTTATTGGTCCTGTATTGGTGATGCAAATGTAGTTTCCGATATAGCCTCTTTCTGAAGATTTATTCTGAGCATAATCAGAAATGATTTTTTCGAGAACCGAAATCAGTTTGGGTCGGTAACGGTATAGGGTCATGATGTAAGCCAACTGAGCTGAAAGTTCATCATACATCATAATTTGTCTTCCTCCCGATTCGTCGAGAACTGAAATCTTCTTTCCGTTACCAAACGAATGATTCCCTTCGGTAGCAATCATCTGAACATTGTTGATGATGGCATTATTTCCAATGGTATAATTTGAAATGTGTGATCGAATATTGTTGATGTAGCAATTGTCACCAATCGTTACGTTGTGGAGGGTAGAATTGAATATTCCAGTTTGTTGAAGTATGCCGCCAAAAAGTGTGATTGTTGTATTCTGGGTACCAATTTTGATTATTCCTGAAAAATGGGAATTTTGAATTGTTTCCGGGTCGAATTTTTCGGTAACAAAAAAATTTCTCCAATCTTCACATGTACATAATTGTTTTTCCAGTTGCCTTGTTTCGGCTTCTGTCAGGGTGCGATAATTCATTCGTTTTATAGTAAAGTTAATTCTGCAAGGTAATCGTAGTGGGGGCCATAATCGATAATTTTCGCTTGGTACCCTAATTCTTCTGCGATTTCAAACAAAATTACATTATCTGCGAATAACCACGAATAGGTTTCGCCAACAATATTTTTATATTTTAATTGATATTCAATTTCTCCGTAGTAATTTTTGGCATTAATGTCGAGAAGTATCGAGCCATTTTCCTCCTGGTATAAATATATAAGGTCGGATGAATCGACCAGGATTGTACCATTGGGCAGAAGAAGTTTTTTCAAATGGGTTAAAAGTTCCTTTAATCCTGAGATGTTTTTTGAAATCCCAATTCCGTTCATCAGCATTAAAATAGTGTCAAAACGGTCACCTGAGAAAGTTAGGATATCGTCGTTAATTATTTTATCGACTCCCCGTTTTTTCAACACGTCACAGCATAACTGTGAAATCTCAAGTGCTGTAACGTCTTTGCCTGATTTTTGCAGATAAACGGAATGGCATCCTGCACCTGCTCCAATATCGAGGATCTTACCTTTACACCTTTTCAGCGCTAACCTTTCGAGGCGGGGCATTTCTCGTTGACTCCTGAAAAAATAATCGGGAGGTAATTCTTCATCTTCAACCACCTGTGAAAGAACATTTATAGGTGTATTATCATTGAAATAAGAGTAATTGTAAATAGCCTGGCCCATTGGGTCCAATTCGGGTCGTAAAGTCATACTTTCCGATTAGGTTTCAATATAAAATGATTTTTAAGCAATTTCTGCGTGGAAGTAATGACGTGAATCATCAACCAATTGAAGGCAAATCTTTCTGTTTTCGGAATAAATGTAAAACCCTTTATTCGCTCCCTCTGAAATTATAAAGACTCTGGCATCGGATAAATTTCTGGCAGATTCCAAAACAAAATCGAGATTAATTCTCTCTTTATGAAGCCAAAAATTGGTGTTCATATTACCGAGAACTAATTTTTCACCTTTCGATTCTGCCTCTTTGAAATAGTTTCTGGCATTTAGGTATTCAATTTGTTTTGCAATGTTCATTTCGGCAATTTTAAAAATTGGTTTCTAAAAAATGTTCAATCTTGAGCTAAATGTTAGTCAGAATATAGTACAAACAAGAAAGAGGTTTCCCCCTCCCTTGTTTGCAATATATTTTCATTTATTAAAAACGAAAACCAAATGTTATTGTTGCCTGATTTTTCAAATTGTTCAATGTCGCGATGTTTTTCCCGTTGTTAGGGTCTGAAGCAGACATTTCGTGTACTTTATAGGCTTCTTCAATCTGACTTAACCTGTAAGCAAAGTCGATGAAGAAATTTTGTTGCCTATAACCAAAACCAGCGGAATAGGTTTTGTAGCTGTCGTTCTGATTCGCTAAATCGATGGAAGTACCATCGGTAGACTTTAAATTTTTCACCCATGGATTTCCCAAAAACTGAACACCACCGCGGAGACTAAAATTATTTGTAAGCCTGAATTCACCTCCGACACGTAAATTTCCTGTTGCTTGAAAAACATTTTGGATATCCGTGTTTTGTGTAGAATAATCCCAGTTGTCACCGGCATCTCTTATTTTCGATTTCGCATAATTAGAGTATTCATAATCAACGCTTAATAACCCTTTGTCGCTAAAAAGGTAAGCTGCGCTTAAAATTGCTTTAAACGGTGATTCAAATTTGAAATCGTAAGGATAAGTATCGGTTGTTTGTTCATAATGATACTTTTCACCATTTTGGCTATCTCCAACTGGTAGATCAAAATTGGAAACAATCGCCTTATCTTCAATACAATTGATCGTATAAAAATTGGGTGTATGAATGGCTGCTCCAATTCTCAACGATTTGATTGGACGGAAAATAATACCTGTTTTAAAATTAACACCAACACCTGAATGGTTAAGATCTGAAGTCAATGTATAATCTTTAAAGTATTCACTTTTATTTTCGTCATCAATTTCGGAAAATGTGGTCCGTTCATTGTATTCCAGATCGAGAAGCCCCATTGAAGCCCCGAAGTAGAATTTGTGGTTAACGTTGAAGCCCATTGAGATCAGATATTCGTCAATCCGTCCACTTGTTGAAATATTGATATGCTGTTGATGTGACCATGCTTGAGATGGATTAAATTTCTTTTCAGTAATTGTACCATCACTATTTTTAACTTCTTCAATATTGAAATCGTTATAGTAAGCTTTATCAATATCTGAATAATCAATCAACCATGCATCGTAAGCCAAACCTTCATAGAGATTATCAAATAAACTCGGCTCGCCAATTTCATTCGCATAATCGGTATAGTAGTTAAGTAAAGATGTTTGTGCACCATATCCAACGATGCCAATGTTCGAATGAAAATTCTTTAAACGGTTATAACCTACTCCAATCGTAAACCCGATAATTCCTGTTTCAGCCCCTGTTTTAGCTGTTGCCACATAACTTAGGTTGTTGAAATTGAATTTATATTTATTGTCTGAAGTAGAAGTGCCCAAATAGCTGGCTTCGCTATTGTTGATGTTGAGGGTAGGGGTTATGGTAAATTCGCCAGAGCGATAAAATCCTAAACCGGCAGGATTAATGCTTGCTGAGATGAAATCGCCTCCAAGCGCCCCAAATGCGCTACCCATTGAGACCGATCGTGCCGAACCATCATAATTGGTTTGTGAATAACGTAAGGCATCGAAGAAATCCTGACTAAATGCAACATTTGCAAACAGGATAACAAAAACTGTTATGATATATCGTTTCATGACTTTAAACTTTAAAGTGTTCAACACAAATTACCTTCTGCTACTACCTGACGATGAACTTCCACCCGAGCTGCTTCTGCTACCTCCTGACGATGAACTTCCACTCGAACTGCTACCACCTGAACTGCTACCACTTGAATAACTGTGACTGCTGCCAGAACTACTGCTTCTCGAAGGTGATGAACTCCCCGATGAGTAACTTCTCGAAGGAGACGAACTTCCTGAAGAGTAGCTTTTTGCAGGGGTTGAACTACTTGTCGAACGTGAACTAGAGCGTACACCGCTACTCGAACTTTTAGAGCCTGTACCAGAACTTGTTGACGGTATTTGGTAACTCGATTTCGTGCTATTCCCCAACGAACTTGAACGTGAGATTGTACTCTTCGTTTGAGATGGGTTAGAGTAGCGTATTGTTTCGCTGGTTCTGTTTGTATTATAGGTCGCCCGCGTATTTGTTCTTGGTTTGTTGTAACTGGGAGTGTAACTGCTGCTTCGTGTGATTGACGGATTTTGAGCATTGCTGTTGCCACTGGTTCTTTTTTCCAAATTCTGGGCAGGAGTTGTCGCTGAAGTCCTGTTTGGACTTACCATGTTCTTTTCAGAATTGTCAGGAGTATTGGTCGAATTCACGGTGCTTCTGCGTTTCTCTGTGAGTACGGCTCCTGTGCTTTTCTGCATTTCCTGTGCAGTCGATACCGATTTTCTTGAGTCTGCTGAAACTTGTTCCTGATTAATAACAGATCTTCTGCTATTCTGGCTAGCTGATTTGTATGACGAGGCTGCTACACCAGATTCATTTTGAGTACGGCTTCCCGAAGTAACAGCGGTACCTCCACCTCCATAAATGGCATTCGGATTTCGTGACCTTCTGTTGTTGGTGAAGTGATTGTCCTGGCCATTATTATAATCATGCCAATGTCCATCGTTATAACCGTAGTTGTGACCGTAGTAATAGGGTGAATACCAGCTGTTGTAACCCCAGCCCCATGAGCTGTAGCAGTATGGGCTGTAACCCCATGAATAGCCCCAAGGGTCCCAACCCCATGAATTCCAACCATAGTATGATGAGTATGGATAGCCCCATGAAGAATAAGGAGAATTCCATCCATAATAAAAGGAATTATCCCAGAACGGATCATAGTAATAAGGATTATGAAAACGCCTGATCCTATCAGAATAAGAGAAATAACTATCGTCGTCGAGGTAATAGTTGTTTACAACATAAGTTTCATCCTCTTCGGAAGGTACAAATAATGTATCCGCATCAGAATTGTTGATGTTTTCGATGTTTTGAGCTTGTACATTCGAATACCAGTCGGGTTCATCTTCCGCATAAATGTAGTTGTCGAGGGTTTTGTTGCCATTGGCATCTTTCCCAACTTCACTGATAATCACCATTTCATCATTCGATTTTTTGTCGGCAGAACCGATAGCCGGAAGATTTTCAACCGCAGCTTCAGGCGGTGTATCGCCGGGCCAGTAGTAAATGTCGTCGACATATCTACCGGACATCTGAACGCTGGTACTACATGCAGAAGCGATCAGGGCGATCAGGGTTAATATGATAAAATTACGTTTCATAACTTGTCCTCCTTAGACTTTATGATTTGATTTTTTTGTGTTTTCTTTGTATTCACTTTGCACGTGAATCAAAGCAAATATTATACCAAAGAATTATATAATGGCGAAGGAATTAACTTCAATGAAAGAAAATTATTCTCAGTGGTACAACGACCTGGTTGTCAAGGCTGATTTAGCTGAGAATTCTGCCGTAAGGGGGTGCATGGTCATTAAGCCTTATGGTTATGCAATTTGGGAGAAAATACAAGCCGAACTCGATCGGATGTTTAAAGAAACCGGGCATGTAAATGCTTATTTCCCTTTGTTAATACCCAAATCGTACTTTAGCAAAGAGGCAAGCCACGTGGAAGGCTTTGCCAAAGAGTGTGCCGTAGTAACCCATTATCGTTTAAAAAACGATCCCAATGGGAAAGGTGTCATTGTTGACCCAGAGGCAAAGCTTGAAGAAGAGTTGATTATTCGTCCAACATCGGAAACCATTATTTGGAGTACCTATAAAAACTGGATTCAGTCGTGGCGTGACCTTCCAATCTTAATCAACCAGTGGGCCAATGTTATGCGATGGGAAATGCGTACCCGGTTGTTTCTCCGTACTGCTGAATTTTTATGGCAGGAAGGGCATACCGCTCATGCTACCATGCAGGAGGCGATTGACGAAACGTATAGAATGGTAAACGTTTACGCCGATTTTGCTGAGAATTACATGGCTGTTCCGGTTATTAAGGGGCATAAATCGGAAAACGAACGTTTTGCAGGCGCACTCGATACGTTGTGCATCGAAGCGTTAATGCAGGATGGAAAAGCACTCCAATCGGGTACTTCACACTTTCTCGGTCAAAATTTTGCTAAAGCATTCGATGTTAAATTTGCCGATAAAGAGGGTAAACTCGATTACGTTTGGGCTACTTCGTGGGGTGTTTCAACCAGGTTAATGGGCGCTTTAATCATGGCTCATTCCGACGATAATGGATTGGTTTTACCTCCTAAACTTGCTCCTTTCCAGGTGGTTATAGTTCCTATTTATAAAGAGACTCAGCAGCTTGATGCCATTTCTGAAAAGGTTAAAGAGATTATCGCAGAATTAAAATCGTTGGGCATTTCGGTAAAATTTGATAACAATGATGCTAAAAAACCGGGATGGAAATTCGCTGAATATGAATTGAAGGGTGTTCCTGTGCGTTTAGCAATGGGGCCTCGCGATCTCGAAAACGGAACGGTTGAAATTGCCCGCCGCGATACGTTGACCAAAGAGGTAGTACCTATTGAGAACATTGGAGAATATGTTGCTGATTTGTTGGATGCCATTCAGAAGAATATTTATCAAAAGGCTTTTGATTACAGGGCTGAACATATTACCAAAGTCGATTCGTGGGATGAATTTCTCGATATTTTGAAAAATAAGGGTGGATTCATTTCGGCCCATTGGGACGGGACTCCTGAAACCGAACAAAAAATAAAGGATGAAACCAAAGCAACCATTCGTTGCATTCCCCTCGACGCTGTTGAGGAGGAAGGGAAATGTGTTTATACAGGGAATCCTTCGAACCGAAGGGTGCTTTTCGCTATAGCTTATTAAAAAAAGTAGGGCCCGCTCAATAAAGCGGGCCCTACTTTTTTTATTTGAATTCAAATCACTTAATGATCTTAAGTATTTCTTCGTTTTTACCGTCGGTGATTCTTAACAAATAGACACCTTTGGCTAAATCAGAAGTACTAATTTTCTGGTTATTCCCCCAAAGTTGTTCTCTCTTGTAAACTTTTCCTTCCAAGTTACAAATGGTCGCTGTGTAGTTTTTATCCATTTCTTTAAAATGAACAATGACAAAATCGTTGAACGGGATTGGATAAACACTGGCCTGTTTTGTACTTAAATTCTCGATTCCGGTTAGAGTCGTTGTAAAGTTGATCGGGTTATTAGTCCCTTCGACCAGACTATATTTTTCGTTTCCAGGTTCTCCAAAATATTCAAAAGCAATGACCCTGTATGTTGTGTTTGCAGTAAGTCCGCTAATGTCAACGGTATTTTTAGTGCCATTGTAAACACAGTACCAACTGTTAATTGATGTTCCTTTTTTGTATTCAGAATTAGCAGTATAAGTTAATCCGTTGGTCGGAACGATGGTGCCACTGTTTGCTTCTGTAACGAATACAACTCTTTTAGCTTCTTCATTCAACGGTACACCTGGAATGTAGTCATATTTTTCAATCCCGCTGTTTGAGGCAATCCAAATATTTCCGCTAAGATCTTTTTGAATGTCATTTACATTCTCATTGAACATGATTTTATCGAAACCGTTACCACTGCTCCATGAAATTGTTGCAGCAGACATGTTGGGTTTAGCTTGTATACCCGAAGTCTGAACAGATGAGCCGTATTTCAAAATTCCATTAGCCGTAATTATGTTGATCCCTTTTTCTGTTCCAATCCAGATGTTTCCATCGTCATCTTTTTCAATATCTTTTACCACAGGATTGATAATATTATCCCAGGGTGTAAGA